>Ga0315903_10000277_pt1 | contig 76850 bp, 69 predicted proteins | sample LakEriMetagenome_7_FD_203524 | JGI IMG/M metagenome (GOLD analysis project Ga0315903, IMG submission 203524) | Freshwater fungal communities from buoy surface, Lake Erie, Ohio, United States - Buoy 2 MA119 | ecosystem: Environmental > Aquatic > Freshwater > Lake | place: USA: Lake Erie, Ohio... | reverse complement strand
GACGGCCTTGTAGCCGGTCTGCACCGGCTGGCTCACCGACTTGCGGTAGATGACGCCCGGCGCCACGCGCTCGATGGGCGAGGTGCGGGTCGTCTTGAGCGGACCCTTGCCGTCGATCGGCGCGCCGAGCGCGTCGACCACGCGGCCGAGCAGCTCGGGGCCCACCGGCACCTCGAGGATGCGGCCCGTGGTCTTCACGGTGTCGCCTTCCGTCAAGGTCTTGTAGTCGCCGAGCACGACGGCGCCGACCGAATCCTGCTCCAGGTTCAGCGCGAGGCCGAACAGGTTGCCGGGGAACTCGATCATCTCGCCGTAGCGCACATCGGCGAGGCCATGGATACGGCAGATGCCGTCCGTGACCGAGACGATGGTGCCGGTGTTGCGCGCCTCAGCGGCCGACTGGAACTTGTCGATGCGCTGCTTGATGAGGTCGCTGATCTCGGATGCCTTGATGGACATGTGGGGTCCTCTGAAAATCCTGCGGTGACCGGCTCAGGCGCCGGCCATGGTGTTTGCGAGACGCTCGACGCGCCCGCGCAGCGAGCCGTCGATGACGAAATCCCCCGCGCGCACGACCGCCCCGCCGACGAGCGAGGGGTCGACCGTGGCGCTGAGGCGCACGGTGCGGCGCAGGCGGCGCGAGAGCGCCTGCACCAGCTTGTCGGACTGCTCCGCGGTGAGCGGCAGCGCCGAGGTCACGGTGACATCGACGGTGTTCTCCACCTCGGCGCGCAGGGCGGCGTACTGCTCCGCCACCTGCGGCAGGGCCGCGAGCCGGCCGTTGTCGGCGAGCAGGTGGATGAAGTTCTGCGCCTTGCCGTCGCCCGTCGCGCCGGCGACCTCGACGATCAGCGCGACGAGCTCGGCGCGCTTCACATGCGGGTTGCCGATGAGCGACGCGACGCGCTCGTCCTCGACCGCGGCGCCCGCACGCGCCAGCATGTCGCCCCAGGGGGCGAGCTGGCCGGCGGCGTGCGCGTGCTCGAAAGCCGCGCGGGCGTACGGACGGGCGATGGTCGCGATGTCAGCCACGGGCGATCTCGTCGGCGAGCTTGTCGATGAGCTGCGCGTGCGCCTTGGCGTCGACCTCGCGCTCGAGCAGCCGCGAGGCGCCCGCCACGACCATCGTGCCGAACTCCTTGCGGAGCTGGTCGCGGGCGCGGCCGGTCTCGGTGGCCGCTTCGTCGCGGGCCGCCGAAACGATGCGCGCGCCCTCCGTCTGCGCCGCCTGCTTGGCGGCCTCGACGGCTTCGTTGGCGCGGCGCGCGGCCTGGTCCTCGACCAGCTTGGCACGCTCACGCGCCTCGCGGACGATGGCGTCGGCGCGGCTCGTGGCCTCGGCGAGGTCCTTCTGACCCTTGTCGGCGGCGGCGAGGCCGTCGGCGATCTTGCGGTTACGCGCGTCCAGGTCGGCCGCCACCATGGGCGTCACGAACTTGGCGATGAACCACAAAAGGATCAGGAAGACGATGATCTGCCCGATGAATGTGGCGTTGATCGTCATGGCCTGTCTCTCCCCTGCGGGACTGCTGCGGGGATCGGCTTAGCCCTGGAGGCTGGCGAGCAGCGGGTTGGCGAACGCGAACAACATCGCGAGGCCGACACCGATGAGGAACGCCGCGTCGATGAGGCCGGCGAGCAGGAACATGCGGCCCTGCAGCATCGGGGTGAGCTCGGGCTGGCGCGCGGCCGACTCGAGGAACTTGCCGCCCATGATGCCGATGCCGATGCAGGCACCGATGGCGCCGAGGCCGATGATGATGCCGATACCGAGAGCGGTGAAGGCCTGGACGTTCGCGATAGCTTCCATTTCTAGGGACTCCTGGACAGAAAACTCAGGTGGGAGGGAGGATCAGTGGTGCTCTTCCGCCATCGAGATGTAGACGATGGGGAGGATCATGAAGATGTAGGCCTGCAGCAGCACGATCAGGATGTGGAAGATCGCCCACATCGCGCCGGCGATGATCTGGCCGATGAACAGGGAGACCCCGCCGATCGTGAACGCGAAGCCCATGCCGAGCAGGGCGATGAGCATGAACAGCAGCTCGCCCGCGTACATGTTGCCGAACAACCGCATCGACAGCGACACCGGCTTGGCGAGCAGCTCGACCACGTTCAACGCGAAGTTCGGCAGCCACAGGATGGGGCTGTTGCCGAACGGCGCGGCGATCCACTCGTGCAGGTAGCCGCCGACGCCCTTGGCGCGCACGGCGTAGATGATGATCAGGAACAGCACCACGATCGCCATCGCGATGGTGCCGTTGAGATCGGCGGTGGGCAGCACACGGAAATAGCCCGCGCCGAACAGGCCCGCCACCTTGCCCGGCAGGTCGATGGGCAGCAGGTCCATGGAGTTCATGGCCACGATCCAGGTGAACAGCGACAGCGCGAGGGCCACCAGGAAGGCGCGGTTGCCGTGGTAGACGTCGGCGACCTGGCCATCGATCCACTCGTAGATCATCTCGACGAAGTTGCGGCGGCCCGTCGGCGCGCCGGCGGTGGCGCCGCCCCTCACGGCGAAGTAGAGGAATGCGGCCACGGCGGCCGCGAGCAGCGACGACATCAGGAGCGTGTCGATATGCCACGTCCAAAAGCCCTCGCCTACCTTCAGGTGCTTGAGGTGGTGGACGATGTATTCGGTGGGCGACTCGCCCTTCTCGCTGGCCATCTTGTCTCGTTGATCCTGGTCAGTCCGAAAACCCGCTCAAACGCGCCCGCCCCGCGGCGGCAGTTTCGGCGCCGAAAGCACCGGAGCGACCCAGAAAACCAGCAGGGTTGCTGCGTAACCCGCGAGCGCGGCGGGCCACACGACGTCCTTGCGTTGCGCCAAGGCCAGGAACATCCCGACCGTCAGCAGCACCTTCCCGAGTTGGCCGATCAGGATCCGTCCGAGCGCGAGGCCAGGGCTGTGCGTGTAGCGCAGCGCGGCCAAGGCCATGAACAGGTTCGAGATCAGACCGATCGTACCGCCCGCGAGGACGGATCGACCGCTCGCCCCATCGACGGCGACAACGACCAGCGCTGCCAAGCCCAGTGTGACCACGGCCTGCGCGACGAGGATGCGGACGGCGAGCCTGCGCGTGTCAGTGTCGCCGGGTGCACTCATTGCGGAGTTCCGTGGGGTCAAAAGGCCCCTGCCGAAAAGGCGCGCGGATTATAGGGTCGCGCCCCCCGGGCATCAATGGCGTTTCACAGGAACGTTGCAGGGTCCCGAACCCCAGCCACCACCTCGGCGGACGAAGACCTCAGCGGATGTGTTCGAGGATGCCGTCGAGTTCGTCGAGCGAGTTATAGGCGACGACCAGGCGGCCCTTGCCCGACTTGCCGGAATGCTCGATGGCGACCTTGGCGCCCAAGGTCTCGGCCAACCGGGTCTCCAAGGCAGCGACGTTGGGGTCCTTGCCGCGGCCGGAGCCACCCCCGCCGCCGCCGGTGTCACCCCCCTCCAAACCGTCTTTATTGACCAGCCGGCGAACCAATGCCTCGGTCTCACGGACCGATAGACCCTTTTTAGATACCAATTGGGCGACTTCGATCTGTTGGCGCCGCTGCGTGAGCCCCAGCAGGGCGCGCGCATGCCCCATCTCCAGTTCCCGGCGGTCGACCCGTTCGGCGACTTCCGGGGCCAGATCCAACAGCCGCAGCAGGTTGCTGACCGCGGCCCGCGAGCGGCCCACGGCGTCGGCCGCCTCCTGGTGGGTGATCTCGAACTCCCGGATCAGGCGGTCGAGGGCGCGCGCCTCTTCCATCGGGTTGAGGTTCTCGCGCTGGATGTTCTCGATGAGGGCCATCGCGATGGCGCCCTCGTCTGGCACCCGCCGCACCACCGCCGGGATGTCGGGCAGGCCGGCGATCTGGGCGGCACGCCAGCGGCGCTCGCCGGCGATGATCTCGTAGCGCTGGCCCGGTGCGCCGGCAGGGGCCGGGGCGGCGCCCGGCATCTCGATCGGGCGGACGACGATGGGCTGCACCACGCCCTGCGACTTGATCGACTGCGCCAGCTCCTCGAGGGTCTCGGGGCGCATGTCCACGCGCGGCTGGTAGCGCCCGCGCTGCAGGACATCGAGCGGCAGGCGCACCAGCTGCTCACGGGCGACATCCGTCATGTCGGGCCTGGCGTCGGCGGCGTCCACCGTCCCGACGGCGGACGGCGGCGCCGGCCGCGGGGCGCTCGCTTGTCCAAGCAGGGCTTCGAGACCGCGGCCGAGGCTGGGCTTTTTCGGGTTCATGGCCGCGATGATAGCGGACTCCGACGCAGCGCCGCGGCGGGCGGTGCCGCCGCTGCCGCCGCCGGAGATGCCACCGACGCGGCGGGACGGTTCTCCGCCACGCCGAGGTAGATCTCGCGGAACGCCACATAGCAAAGAGCGCCGAAGAAGCAGTAGAGCACCGGCACCAGGAACGGCAGCCACACCCCACAGACCACGGGCAGCACCACGAACAGCAGCCCGATGCCGAGCAGCGGGCCGAGATTGCGCACCTGCCCGGCCGCCCCGAGCCGCCAGGCCTCGCGGAACGGCAGGCCGAGCAGCGTCATGCAGGGGAACTGGAAGAACGAGGTCACTCCCGGGATGTTGAACCCGAAATAGCTGAGGCCGAGCGCGAACGCCGGATAGACGAAGATCTGGCGCAGCGCGGTGAAGCCGTCGCTCGACAGGGCGTCCATCGCGTTCCTCGAGGTGTAGAGGATGTTCCACCACCCCACGCCGGGCCGCGCGAGCAGCAGGGCCCACACGACGGCGCCGACCGCGACGACCCCGGCGGTGTAGGGCAACAGGACCCTCGCGTGCCCGCGCAGCATCGCGAACACCTCGCCGATCCGCAGCGGTCCCGCGCGATCGAGCTGCGCCGCGATGAGGATGCAGGCGAGCAACGTGCCGAAGGCGAGCAGGCCGGCGAGCAGGGGGAAACGGTGCGCGACCGAGAGCCACAGGCACATGAGCAGCACGAGGCCGACCCAGAACCCGAGACCACGCCACAAGAGCTGCCACGCCTGCCGCACCCAGCGCAGCAGCGCACCGGGCGCCGCCGTGCGCGGCTCGATCACCATCCGCGGCTCAGGCGCCCGCAGGCGTGACGGATGCGGCCGGCGCGCCGGACGGCGGCGTGTCCGCCGGCGCCTCGCCGCGGCGGATCATCTCGCCGGCGAGCGCGAGGTAGGCGAGCGCGCCGCGCGAGTCCTTGTCGTGCAGCAGCGCGGGCTTGCCGAAGGACGGCGCCTCGGCGAGCCGGACATTGCGCGGCACGATGGTGCGGAACACCTTGTCGCCGAAATGCGCGACCAGCTGGTCGCTCACCTCGTTGGTGAGGTTGTTCCGCGGGTCGTACATGGTGCGCAGCACGCCCTCGATCTCGAGCGCGGGGTTGGCAGCGGCGCGGATCTGCTCGATGGTGGACATCAGCGCCGTAAGCCCCTCGAGCGCGTAGTACTCGCACTGCATGGGCACCAGCACGCTGTCGGCCGCGACCAGGGCATTCACCGTGAGCAGGTTGAGCGATGGCGGGCAGTCGATGAGGATCACGTCGTAGCCGTTACGCACCGGCGCGAGCGCCTCGCGCAACCGCGCCTCGCGACCGGCCGGCATCGACAGCAGTTGCACCTCGGCGGCGACCAGGTCCTGGTTGGCCGGCAGCAAGGCCATCGGCGGCTCCTCGAGGTCCAGCCGGACCTCGGAGAACCTGCAGTCGCCGACCAGCAGGTCGCCGACACCGCGCACGATCGAGGATTTCTCGACGCCGCAGCCCATGGTGGCGTTGCCTTGCGGATCGAGATCGATCAGCAACACGCGGCGCCGCGTCACCGCGAGCGACGCGGCGAGGTTCACGGCGGTGGTGGTCTTGCCCACCCCACCCTTCTGGTTGGCGATGGCGATGACGCGGCTCATGGTGCGAGTCTACCTGCTCGACGGCGCGACCGGCGGCGCGGCGGGTGGCGCGGCGGGCGGACGCAACATCAACACGTGCCGTTCGGCGCCGAGACCGGGCACCTGCAGGTCGAGGTCGGCCTCGATCTCCCAGCCGCGCGGCAGCGCGGCGCGCTCGGCGGGATCCCGGCGGCCTTTCATGGCCAGCACCCGGGTCGTGGGCGCGCACAGCGCCGCGACCTGACGCACGAGTTCGGGCAAGGGCGCGAACGCGCGCGCCACCACCGTATCGAAGGGCTGCGGCGGCTGCCACTCGCCGGCCCGCGCCTGCAACGCCACGACGTTGGTCAGCCCGAGCGTACGCGCCGCATGGGCCACGAACCGCACCTTCTTGCCGTTCGAATCGAGCAGCGTGAACTGCCGCTGCGGATGCACCACGGCGAGCGGCAGGCCCGGGAACCCGGCGCCGGTGCCGACGTCGGCGATGCGCGTGCCCGCGAGCTGCGCGCTCACCGACAGGCTGTCGAGCAGGTGATGCGTGAGCATCTCGCCGCGCGCGGTGACGGCCGTGAGGTTGTAGCTGCGGTTCCAGCGCGCGAGTTCGTCGAGCAGACGTGACAGCGTCGCCGCCTGCGCGGCATCCAGCGCGACGCCGAGGCGCGCCGCGCCGGCGATCAGCGCGCGGGACTCGGCGGTGACAGGATCGTGCACGCGGGATCCGGGATGCGGCAGGCCGGGCGCGCCCGGCTCAGGCGCCGATCCGCACGACTGTGCGACCGGTGACGCTGCCCTGCAGGTACGCGTCGAACGCGCCGGGCAGATCGTCGAAGTCGATGGTGCGCGTGACGATGCGGTCGAGATGGCGCGGCTTCAGGTCGGTGGCGATGCGTCCCCACACCACGAGCCGCGTGTCGCGCAGCGTGGCCGCGGAGTTGATGCCGAGCAGGTTGACGCCGCGGATGATGAACGGCATCACGGTCGTGTGCAGCTCCGCGCCGCCGGTGAGCCCGATGCTGGCGATGTTGCCCCAGTTGTCGACCGTGCGCGTGAGCCAGGTGAGCGTCTCGCCGCCGACGTTGTCGATGGCCCCCGCCCAACGCACCGACTCCATCGGCCGCGAACCGTGGTCGATCTCGCCACGCAACAGCACCTGCGACGCCCCGAGCGACTTCAGGTAATCCACCGCCGCGGCCTTGCCCGTGACCGCGACGACCTCGTAGCCGCGGCCCGCCAGCATGTCGATGGCGATGCTGCCGACGCCGCCGGTGGCACCGGTGACCACCACCGGACCGCGGGCGGGCGACTGGCCGTTGTGTTCCATGCGGTGGATGGCGAGCGCGGCGGTGTAGCCGGCCGTGCCGAGCGACATCGCCGTGAACGCATCGAGCCCGGCCGGCATCGGGATCACCCATTCGCCCTTCAGGCGCGCGTACTCGGCATAACCGCCATCGTGCACCTCGGAGAGGCCGCAACCGGTCGCGAGCACCGCATCGCCGGGCTTGAAGCGCGCATCGGACGAGGACTCGACCACACCGGCGAGGTCGATGCCGCCCACGAGCGGGTACTTGCGCAGGATGCGGCCCGCGCCGGTCGCGGCGAGCGCGTCCTTGTAGTTGATGTCGGACCACTGCACGCGCACCACGACCTCGCCTGCGGCCAGGTCGTCGATCGACAGCCGCTCCATGCGCGCGACGATCTTCTTGTCGATCTCGTGGATGCGGAAAGCCTTGAATGTACCGTCCATCTGCATGCTCCTGCGGCGTGTGCGCGCGGGTTCAGCGCGCGCGGCGCGCGAGCCAGGCCAAGAGGCCGTCGGCGTTGAGGTCGAAATCGAAGCCCGCCCAGTCATCGAGCAGGGACTCGGGCCCGGTGGCGCCGAGGCGTCGCCATTCATCGAGCACGATGTCGCGCAGCGCGGCGCGCAGCGCGGGACGGCGCGCCTCGGGCGGGACATCGCCCTGCGCCGTGGCGAGCGCCGCAGCCGTGAACCGGCCGACCATGCGCACCAGGTCCTCGCCCACGCGCGGGATGTCGCCGATGCGGCCGTAGTGCGTGAGGCATGCGGCGCGCGGCGCGAGCGACACGACGCGGCGGATGGAGGCCACCAGCTGTTCCGGGTCGAACTGGGTGGGGCTGGTGGTCGGGAGCGCGAACGGCCGCCCCGCCACCGCGAGCGGCGGGTAGGCGAGACCGAAGGTGTCGCCCGTGAACACGACGCCGGCCGTGTGGTCGAAATACGCCTGGTGATGCAGCGCATGTCCCGGGGTGTGCACCACCTCGATCGCGCGGCTGCCGAGGGCGAGGCGCTCGCCGTCGGCCGTGGCCGATACGCGCGCGGCGTCGATGGGCGACAGGTCGCCGTACAACCGGGCGTAATCCTCCGCCCCATAGACCGCGATCGAGGCCTCGATGAGCTTGCGCGGATCGATCATGTGCGGAGCGCCGCGCGGATGCACGGCGAGGCGCGCGTTCGGCAACGCCTGCATGAGCTGGCCTGCGCCCCCGGCGTGGTCGAGGTGCACGTGCGTGAGCAGCAACCAATCGACCGCGGCGGGCGTCAGGCCGTGGGCATCGAGCGCCGCCAACAGCCGCGGCACCGCATGCGCCGTGCCGCAATCGACGAACGCCGCGCGACCGTCCTGCACGATGAGGTGCGCCGCATCGAAGGATGGGCGGACATAGTGGGTATCGACGACGTGGATGCCGTCCGCCCCGTTGATCTCGGCCATGCTCGCTCCCGTTCGGCCGGCGGACCGCCGGGGGTATGATTCTAGTCCTCCCGCCCGTCATCGTCCCGCCAGGAGTCGGCCATGCCCCACACCCCCCGGACACCCCCGCACGCCCGGCCGCGCACCCTGCCGCTCGCCCGGGTCGCCGCGCTGCTGGCGATGGTCATCGGCACCGCAGGTGTCGCTGCAGCAGCCGCGCCGGCGACGGTCTCCCCCGCGCCGCCACCGCGCATCGAACGCGGGAACCTGGTGCTCGAAGGCGTACCCGCGCATTCCCCGCGCGTCGTCGAATCGCTGGATGGGTGGCTCGCCGGCCGCGGCGCGACCTTCCGCGATTTCCTGCCGGACGGCAGCCTGTTGGTCTCGACGCGTTTCGGCGAGGTCGAGCAGGTGCATCGCGTCGCCCTGCCGATGGGCATGCGCGAGCAGCTGACCTTCGGCGCAGAGCCGGTGGGCTCGCTGAGCGCGGATCCGCGACCGGAGGGCGGCTTCGTGTTCGCCCGCGATCGCGGCGGCGACGAGAACGCGCAGCTCTTCCACTACCGTCCGCAGGACCGCAGCCTGCGCCTGCTCACCGACGGCCGCTCGCGCCACGGCGGTGCGGTCTGGTCGCGCGACGGCCGCAAGATCGCGTTCGCCGGCAACGCGCGCGACGGCGTCGCGACCGACATCTACATCCTCGAGATGCCGGCTCCCGCTGCGGCAGGCGCGCCCGCTCAGGCGGCGGCCCCGACCGCCGCGCCGCGGCTCGCCATCGCCTCGCAGGGCGAGAACTGGGCGCCGGTCGACTGGTCCGTCGACGGCACGGAGTTGCTGCTGCTCGCGACCAGCTCGGTGACGGATGCGCGCCTCTACATCGCCGATGTCGCGAGCGGCGCCTTCCGGCTGCTCTCCCTCGGCGGCGCCACCGGCAAGCAAGGGCCGCGCACCGGCATCGGCAGCGCGCGCTTCAGCGTCGACGGCCGCGGCGTCTGGTTCACCGCCGATCTCGGCGGGGAGTTCCAGCAGCTGCGGTTCCTCGACCTCGCCGACGGCAGCGTCCGCACGCTGACCGCCGATGTGCCCTGGGACATCGAGGATTTCGAGCCCGGCCCGGACGGCCGCTGGCTGGCCTACATCGCCAACGTCGACGGCTACGGCAAGCTCTCCCTGCTCGATCTCGGCGCCGCACGCAGCGTGCAGCCCGCGGGATTGCCGGCGGGGATCGTCTCCGGGCTGCGCTTCGACCGCACGGGCGGACGGCTCGGCATGTCGATCGAGTCGGCACAATCGCCGCGCGATGTCTGGGTCTTGGACCTCGCGCGCGGCGAAGCCGCGCGCTGGACGGCGAGCGAGCGCGGACCCATCGACCCCGCGAAGCTCGTCCCCGCCGAGCTCGTGCGCTATCCGACCTGGGACCGCGCGCAGGGCGCGGCCCGGCGCATCCCCGCCTTCGTGTACCGGCCGCGCGGACCGGGACCGCACCCGGTCGTCATCGACATCCACGGCGGCCCCGAGGGCCAGTCACGCCCCGGCTACAGCGCCTGGACCCAGTATCTCGTCAATGAAATGGGCTATGCGGTGGTGCAGCCGAACGTCCGCGGATCCACCGGCTACGGCCGCAGCTTCACGATGCTCGACAACGGCCGGCTGCGCGAGGACTCGGTGCGCGACATCGGCGCGCTGCTCGCCTGGATCGCGGCGCAGCCGGACCTCGACCGCGAGCGTGTCGTGGTGAGCGGCGGCTCCTACGGCGGTTACATGGTGCTGGCGTCGATGGTGGCCTTCGGTGACCGGCTGCGCGGCGGCATCGACATCGTGGGCATCAGCAACTTCGTCACCTTCCTCACCAACACCGCGGCCTACCGCCGCGACCTGCGGCGCGTGGAATACGGCGATGAACGCGACCCGTCGATGCGCGCGTTCCTGCAGCGCATCTCGCCGCTGACGCGGGCCGATGCGATCCGCAAGCCGCTGTTGGTGGTGCAAGGCCTCAACGACCCGCGCGTGCCGGCCTCGGAGAGCGAGCAGATGGTGGCGCGGGTGCGCGCCAACGGCACGGAGGTGTGGTACTTGGCGGCGCGCGACGAGGGCCACGGTTTCCGCAAGAAATCGAACCGCGATTTCGACCTCAGGACGCGGGCGACGTTCCTCGAGCGGCTGCGGGACGCGCCCTAGCGCGCTGGCACGCGCCCGGGGCGACCGCCGGTCAGCGACGACCGGGGCGGGGAACGGTGGCGAGGCCGGGACGCTGCGCGGCGTAGTACGCCGAGATCGCCTTGATGTCGCGATCGGACAGCTGGGCTGCGAAGCCGCTCATGATGGCGTTCTTGCGCCCGCCTTTCTTGTAGTCGGTGAGGGCGCGCGCGAGGTAGTCGGCGTGCTGGCCGGCGAGCGTCGGATACTGCGGCGTGATGCCGATGCCGTCGGTGCCATGGCAAGCGACGCAGGTCTGCGCGGCCTCGGGGAGCTTGCCGACCGGCTTCGGGGCAGCCGGGGCCTTCACGACCGGACCCGCGAGGTAGGCGGCCATGTCGGCGAAGTCCTGCTCGGACCAGCCCGCAGCGTTCGCGTGCATGGTGGCGTGGCTGCGCTCGCTGCTGCGGTAGGCCTGCAGCGCGATCACGAGGTACTCGGGATGCTGGCCGCGCAGCTTCGGCACGCTGTACGTCGGATAGGCGTTCTTGTAGTTCGGGATCGCGTGGCAACCGAGACAGGTGTACGCGAGCTTGGCGCCGCGCTCGGCATTGCCCGCCGACTGTGCGTAGGCGGACGGCAGGAACGTCGCTGCCACGATGGACAACGCTGCGAGGAACTTCGTCACCACAACCCCCGGATACCGGTATTCATGCGAAAAGCAGGCCGCGATGTTAAGGTCTTGCGGCCCGGAATTCCACCATGACCGCCGCATGATCGCCCTCCTGCAACGCGTCTCCTCCGCCAGCGTCGATGTGGCCGGCGAACGGGTCGGCGCCATCGGACCCGGCCTGCTGGCGCTGATCGGCGTCCAACCCCGGGATGACGAGCGCACCGCAGGGCGGTTGCTCGAGCGCTTGCTGGCCTACCGGGTCTTCGGCGACGAACAGGGCCGCATGAACCGGTCCCTGACCGATACCGGCGGCGGCCTGCTGCTCGTGCCCCAGTTCACCCTGGCTGCGGACACCCGCAAGGGCAACCGGCCGGGGTTCAGCACAGCGGCGGCCCCGGCCGAGGCCGAGCGGCTGTTCGGGCACCTCGTCGACTGCGCCCGGCGGACCCACCCCTTGGTCGCCACCGGCCGGTTCGGGGCGGATATGCGCGTCTCGCTCTGTAATGAGGGGCCGGTCACCTTCTGGTTGGAGGTCGCCCCGGGGGACTGAACCGGCTGTCCGGCGCGACCGGTCAGCAGGCAATCCTACGGACTGCGCCCGGGGCCGCTTTGGCCTATCATCACCCCACCACCAGTCCGCTTGGGCGGACGCCATCGAGAAGGGCTCCATATGGGTATCGGAATGCGTGAACTGCTGATCATCCTGCTCGTGGTGCTGGTGGTGTTCGGCGCCAAGAAGCTGCGGACGATCGGCTCGGACCTGGGCGCCGCCGTGAAGGGCTTCAAGAAGTCCATGAACGACGGCGACGCCGAGGAAAGCGTCCGCCAGATCAAGCAGGAAGCCGCCGATGCGGAATTCCCGGAGGCGGAGACCAAGGCCGGCAGCGGCCAAGGCAAGGGCAGCGGTTCGTCGACCGACCGACCGGCCTGACCCGTCCCCGCAGGGCGGGTGCTCCCCATGTTCGAGGTCGGCTTCAGCGAACTCCTGCTGATCATGGTCCTTGCACTGCTCGTGCTGGGACCCCAGAAGCTGCCCAAGGTCGTGGGACAGGTCGGCCGTTGGATGGGCCGCGCCCGCGCCATGGCGCGCCAGTTCCGGGAGCAGCTCGAGATCGAGGCGGCCGAGGCCCAACGCGCCCCGCCGCCCGCCGCCCCGCCGCAAGCCGCTGCGCCGCCCATCTCCCCACCCACCCCGCCGCCGCCCTCCGCCGTGGACGACCACGTCCGCCGCAGCGATGCCGATGAACGCCGCGAGCCCTGATCCGTCCCAGACGCCGCCCGGGGACGAGGAGCCGCTCGCCGAAGGGACGCTGATCTCGCACCTGCTCGAGCTCCGCGACCGGCTGCTGCGTGCGCTGTTGTCGGTGATCCTGGTGTTCGTGCCGCTCGCGTTCTTCGCCAACGAGGTGTTCACGGTGGTCGCGCAGCCGCTGATCGCGCAGCTGCCCGAGGGCTCCTCGCTGATCGCCACCAGCGTCATCTCGCCGTTCATGACGCCCTTCAAGCTCGCGTTCTTCGTGGCGCTGTTCATCGCCATGCCCTACGTGCTCTACCAGTTGTGGGCCTTCGTCGCGCCGGGACTCTACCGCCGCGAGAAGCGCTTCGCGCTGCCGCTGCTGGTGTCCTCGATCCTGCTGTTCTATGCCGGCGTGGTGTTCGCCTACTACGTGGTGTTCCCGGTGATGTTCGAGTTCTTCGCCAACACCACCCCTGCGGGCGTGCGCATGATGACCGACATCAACAGCTACATGGACTTCGTGCTCACCATGTTCCTGTGCTTCGGCCTCGCCTTCGAGGTGCCGGTCGTGGTGGTGCTCCTCGTGCTCACCGGCATGGTCCGGGTCGAGAAGCTCGCCGAATCGCGCGGCTACGTGCTGATCGGCATCTTCGTGGTGGCGGCGCTGCTGACGCCGCCGGACGCGATCTCGCAGACCATCATGGCCGTGCCGATGTACCTGCTCTACGAGGGCGGGCTGGTGATGGCGCGGCTGATGAACCGCATGCGCGGCGACGACGAGGCCGCGGCCGCCTGACGCTTTGGCCGCTTTGGCCGCTCGGGGACCCCCACTCGCTGCCCCGGACATCCGCGGCCGCCTTGCCGCCACCCGGCCGCATCGCGCACACTCGACAGCCATCGGCACAAGCCCGTTGCAGGGCATGCCCATCGGGGGGACTGACATGAACGACTCTTCCGGCAAGGCCTTCTTCGGCCATCCGCGCGGCCTCGCCACGCTCTTCTTCACCGAGATGTGGGAGCGGTTCAGCTTCTACGGCATGCGCGCCCTGCTGGTGCTGTTCCTGGTCGATGCCATCGCGCGCGGCGGGCTCGGACTCGACGACAAGACGGCCACCGCCATCTACGGGCTCTACACCGCCGCGGTCTACATCGTCGCGCTGCCGGGCGGCTGGATCGCCGACCGTCTGATCGGCGCGCAGAAGGCGGTGCTGTACGGGGGCGTCCTCATCTCGCTCGGCAGCTTCGGTCTTTGGCTGTCGCCGAACGCGCAGATGTTCTACCTCGGCCTCATCGTGATCATCCTGGGCGTCGGCCTCCTGAAGCCGAACATCTCGGCGCTGGTGGCCGACCTCTACCCCGAGGGCGGCGGCCGACGCGATGCCGGCTTCACCCTCTTTTACATGGGCATCAACATCGGCGCCTTCATCGGCCCGCTGATCACCGCCTGGCTCGCGCAGGTCTACGGCTGGCGCGTCGGTTTCATGGCCGCCGGTGTCGGCATGGCGCTCGGCGTCGCGCAGTTCCTCGCGACCCGCCACCACCTGGGTGGCGCCGGCGCGGCACCGCATGTCCCGGCAGGCACCGATATGGGCGGCGCGTGGCGGAACCTCTGGATCGGCTCGGCGATCCTCGGCGTGCTGGTCGCCCTGCCCTTCCTCGGCGTCGTCAAGGTCTCGCCGATCGAGCTGCAGGCCTACGGCATCTTCGTGATCGTCGGCATGGCCGCGCTCTACTTCGCCTACCTGCTCCTCTTCGCCGGCCTCGACGGCGTCGAACGGAAGCGGATCCTCGCGTTGATCGTGCTCTTCTTCGCCTGCGCGCTCTTCTGGTCGGGCTTCGAGCAGGCCGGCTCCTCGCTGAACCTGTTCGCCGAGCGCTACACCGACCGCGTGGTCGGCGCATTCACCCTCCCGGCGGGCTGGTTCCAGTCGCTCAATGCCATCTTCATCGTCATCTTCGCGCCGGTGTTCTCCGCGATCTGGGTCAATCTTGCCCGGCGCAACCTCGACCCCTCGACCCCCGCGAAGTTCGCGTTGGGCCTCGTCGGCATGGCGATGGGCTTCCTGATGATGTTCCTCGCCGCCCGCGTCGTCGCCGACGGCCTGCCCGCCGCCGCGTACTGGCTGGTGCTCACCTACCTGTTCCACACGTTCGGTGAACTGTGCCTCTCGCCGGTCGGACTGTCGTCGGTGACCAAGCTCGTGCCGCAACGCTTCGTCGGCCAGAGCCTCGGCATCTGGTTCCTCGCCGTATCGCTCGGCAACCTCGTCGCCGGCAAGATCGCCGGCGAGTTCGACGCCGACAACGTGGCCGCGATGCCCGGCCAGTACCTGAACATCTTCTGGTTCGGCGTGGTCGCGGCGGCGGTGCTGTTGCTTGTCAGCCCCGTGGTGAAACGCTGGATGGGCGGCGTGAAGTGAGCGCGGCGCCGGGCACGCTCTCCGGCGCGCTGCCGCCGCAGCTGACCTTCCGCGCGGTCGCGCTGGCCATCGTGCTGGCGATGATCCTCGCGGCCGCGAACACCTACCTCGGGCTCTTCGCCGGCATGACCATCGCCTCGGCGATCCCGGCGGCGGTGGTCTCGATGGCCGTGCTGCGCGCGCTCGGCGGCGGCGGCATCCTCGAGAACAACATCGTGCAGACCGGCGCCTCGGCCGGCTCCTCGATCGCCTCGGGCGTCATCTTCACCATCCCCGCGCTCGTCATCCTCGGCTACTGGCAGGACTTCAAATATTCCTGGGTGCTCGCCATCGCGGGTCTCGGCGGCATCCTGGGCGTGCTGTTCTCGGTGCCGCTGCGCCGCGCGCTGATCGTCGAACAAAAGCTCGCCTTCCCGGAAGGCCAGGCCGCAGCCGAGGTGCTGAAGGCCGGCGAGAACCCGTCGCAGGGCATCCGCATCCTCGGCCTCTCCGCACTCGGCGGCGCGTTCGCGAAGCTCGCCGCCGCCAGCGGCCTCAAGCTCATCCCCGACGCCGCCGCGAGCGCCGGCTTCTTCGGCAAGTACCTCGGCTACTTCGGCACCAACCTCTCGCCCGCGTTGATCGGCGTCGGCTATATCGTCGGCCTGAACGTCGGCATCGTGGTGCTCGCGGGTGCGATGCTGTCGTGGAACATCGCCATCCCGCTCTACGTGGCCGCCTCGCTGCCGGACAACGCCGAGCTCGCGCAGGCCGCCGCAGGCCTGCCGGCCGAGGACATCGCGGGCCTCATCTGGTCGAAGCAGATCCGCTACCTCGGCGTCGGCGCGATGCTGGTGGGCGGCCTGTGGGCGCTCGTCTCGCTGCGCCACTCGCTCGCGTCCGGCATCAAGAGCGGCCTCGCCGCCGCGCGCGCCAGCGCCGCCGGCACCGTCGTCGCGCACACCGAACAGGACCTGCCCATGAAATGGGTGCTGGTCGGCATCGTGCTCTTCACGCTGCCGCTGCTCGCGCTCTACCAGGTCATCGTCGGCACGCTCGCCGTCAGCCTGCCGATGACGGTCATCATGATCGTCGCCGGGTTCCTGTTCTGCTCGGTGTCGGCCTACATGGCGGGCCTCGTCGGCTCCTCCAACAACCCGGTGTCGGGCATCACCATCGCCACCATCCTGTTCTCGGCGGTGATGCTGCTGCTCATGATGGGCAAGGACAGCACGATCGGTCCGGTGGCAGCGGTGATGATCGGCGCGGTGGTCTGCTGCGCCGCCTGCATCGCCGGCGACAACCTGCAGGACCTCAAGTGCGGCTACATCGTCGGCGCGACGCCCTGGCGCCAACAGGTCATGCTCGCCGTCGGTGCCGTGAGCAGCGCGCTCGTGATGGCACCGGTGCTGAACCTGCTCGCCGATGCCTACGGCATCGGCGTCGCCACCGAAGCCAAGCCCAACGCGCTCGCAGCGCCGCAGGCGAACCTCATGGCCTCGGTCTCCAAAGGGCTCTTCGGCGGCCAGCTGCCTTGGGACATGATCGCGATCGGCGCCGTGATCGGCATCGCGATCATCGTGCTCGACGAGGTGCTCAAGGCCCGCGGCGCGAAGTTCCGCACCCCGGTGCTCGCCGCTGCGGTCGGCATCTACCTGCCGCTCGAGCTCATGACGCCCATCTTCATCGGCGGCGTGATCGCGCACCTCGTCGAACGCCGCCTGCGCGCCCAGGGCACCGATGAGGCCGGTCTCGAGCGCGCCAACCGCAAGGGGCTGCTGTTCGCGGCCGGCATGATCACCGGCGAAGCGCTGATGGGCATCGGCATCGCGATCCCGATCGTCTCCTCGGGCAGCGCCGATGTGCTCGCGCTGCCCGAGTCGCTGCGCTTCGGCGAAGGGCTCGGCCTCGCGGTGGTCGCGGTGCTGGCCTTCTGGCTCTACCGCACCGCCTCGGGCCCGGACCCGGCGGACCGCGGCGGCGCGATCCCGCGTTGACCTCCGAGGCGGCGGCCTACCGGGCGAGGCTCGTGCTCTGCCTCGCGACCGTATACCTCGTCTGGAGCGCCTCGTACCTCGTCACCAAGATCGGCGTGCAGTCCTTGCCGCCGTTCCTGTTCGGCAGCCTGCGGTTCGTGATCGGCGGCCTGCTGCTGTTCGCGGTCGCGCGCGTGATCGCGGCACGGCGCGGCGGACCATTGTGGCCGACCCTCGATGCCGCGACGTGGCGCTCGCTGCTGATCGTCGGTGCGCTCTGCGTGCTCGTCTCGAACGGCTTCAACGTCTGGGGCATCCAGCATGTGACCTCCAACGAGGCTGCGCTGCTCAACGTGTCCTCGCCGTTCATGATCGCGTTGCTCGGCACGATGGGCCCGCGGGCCCACCCGCTCACCCGGCGCGTGCTGGCCGGCCTGCTGCTCGGCGCGCTCGGCATCCTGCTCGTGATCCTGCCGCGCGGCGGATCGTCAGGAGGATCGGCGCTGCACGGTTGGGCGATCGCCGCGATCCTCATCGGCTGCACCGGCTGGGCAGCCGGCACCATCTACCAGCGCAACGCCGCGCCCGGCCTCGACCTGATGAGCTTCACCGGCCTGCAGATGCTCTGCGGCGGGGTGATGATGCTGGTCCCGGCGCTGCTGCTCGGCGAGCCCGCGCGCTGGCACTGGGATCCATCGGGCCTCGCCGCGCTCGCCTGGATGATCGTGATGAGTTCCTGCATCGCCTACACCGCCTACGCTTGGCTGTCCGTGCATGCGACGCCGGCGCAGGCCGGCAGTTTCGGGCTGGTGACGCCGGCGCTCGCGGCGCTGCTCGGCTGGTGGATCCTCGACGAACACCTCACCGCCGCCCAAGTCACCGGCATGGCGGTGATCCTCGCGGGGGTGATGCTGGTCAATTGGCCGCGGGCGGAGCACGGCTGACGGGCAGGGCGTGACCGGCGTCAGCGGCTCTTCAAGCGATCAAAACCGTTCGAACCGATCAGCCACGAGCCGATCCAGCCCGTGATGGAGATGATCACCGCGCCCCAGAGCGCCGGCCAGAACCCTGCGATCTCGAATCCCGGCACCACCTTCGCGACCAGCAGCAGCATGCCGGCGTTGACCACCAGCAGGAAGAGGCCGAGCGTCACGAGCGTGATGGGGAACGTGAGCACCACGGCGATCGGCCGCACGAAGGCGTTGACCACGCCGAGCAGCAGCGCCGAGAGCAGCAGCGTGCCGGCGTCACGGATGGAGATGCCGTCCACCCAGGTCGAGGCGAGCCAAAGGCCGAAGGCCGCGATCACGGCGCGCAAGACGAATCCGGTCATCTGCAGGGTCTCCTGTAAGCTCGAGGCCCAAGCGGTCGCTTGGGAAGGCTCGCTTGGGCAGATTGTGCCACCGCGCTATGCTGCCTGCGAACATACCGACCACAGGGGGGTCCACCATGTCCGAAACTTTCGTCCCGGCCGTCTACGCGCCGGTGTTCGTCGTCATGCTGCTCGCGCTGCTCGAGTATTTCGGCTTCATGGTCGCCGTGGGCCGCGCCCGCTACCGCTACGGCGTCAAGGCGCCGGCCACCACGGGCAACGAGGACTTCGAGCGCGTCTATCGGGCACAGATGAACACCCTCGAGATGCTGGCGATCTTCCTGCCGGCGCTGTGGAGCTTCGCGATCTTCATCAGCCCGGTCTGGGCGGCGGGCCTCGGCATCGTGTTCATCGTGGGCCGTCTGCTGTACTTCACCGGCTACACGAAGTCCGCCGACAAGCGCAGCCTCGGTTTCTCGCTGTCGATGTTCCCGACGCTGTTCCTGTTGGTGGGCGGACTGTTCGGCGCCGCGCGGGCGGCGTTCTTCTGAGGCGGGGTCAGCGCGGCGGCGGGATCAGCGCCGCAGCGCGAGCACGACCACCGGCACCAGCGAGCCGAAGATGATGACGAGCGTCACGATGCCGAAATTGTCGCGGATGATCGGGATGTTGCCGAACAGGTAGCCGCCGATCACGAACGTGAGCACCCAAGAGAACGCGCCCAGCACGTTGTAGAACTGGAAGCGCCCGTAGTCCATGCGGCCGACGCCCGCCACGAAGGGCGCAAAGGTGCGCAGGATGGGCAGGAAACGCGACAGCACCACGGTCTTGCCGCCGTGCTTGCGGAAGAACCCCTCGGTGCGCTCGAGGTATTCGACCTTGAGGAGGCGGTACCGTCCGCTGAACGCCGGTGGTCCGATCGCCCGCCCGATCGCGTAGTTGCAACTGTTGCCGAGGATCGCAGCGGTGATCAGCAGGCCGATCACCAGCGGCAAGGTCAGCGTGCCGCTGGTGTCGATGGCGGTGAGCGCGCCCACCGCGAACAGCAGCGAATCGCCGGGCAGCCACGGGGTCACCACCAGCCCCGTCTCGCAGAAAACGATCAGGAACAGGATGGCGTAGATCCACACCCCGTACTGGCTGAGCAGCGCGATCAGGTGCTCGTCGAGGTTGAGGATGAAGTCGAGGAGGAACTGCAGCAATTCCATCATGCGCGAGGTCGTCGTGTCTCGGCGGTGCGGGTGTCGGGAAGGTCGTCACGCGCGCGCGCATCCCACATCTGGCGCAGCTGCTGCTGCGCCGCCTTGACCATCGCGTCGAGATGCGGCCGGTCGGGATCGGGCGGGGCATCGCCCTTTGCGAAGACGATATCGGGCTCGATGCCGCGCTCGTTGATGAGGGTGCCCGACGGCGTCGCATAGCGCGACGTGGTGAGTTTGAGGGCCCGGCCGTCGGCGAGCGGGATGACGCTCTGCACGGAACCCTTGCCGAAGGTGCGCACGCCGACCAGCCGGGCGCGGCCGTTGTCCTTCAGGGCGCCGGCGAGGATCTCGGCGGCCGAGGCCGAGCCTTCGTTCACGAGCACCACCACCTGCACGTCCTGCAACAACTGGCCGGGACGCGCATCCATGCGGAACTTCGCTTCTGCGGCGCGTCCGGTGCCGCTCACGATGTTGCCGCTGTCGAGCAGCGCATCGGCGACGGCGACCGCCGACTCGAGCACGCCGCCCGGGTTGTCTCGCAGGTCGATCACCACGCCACGCAGCGCCGGCGCCATCTTGCGCAGTTCGCGCGCGTGGCTCTCGAAATCCGCCGGGGTCGTGTCGCTGAAGTTGGCGATGCGGAAATAGCCATGATGGCGGTCGAGCAGCATGCCGCTGACGCTGTGCACCTCGACGCGCGTGCGCTCGAGCGCGACCTCGACGACCTCGCGTGTGCCCGGTCGGCGCAGCGTCAGGCGCACGAGCGAACCCACAGGCCCGCGCATCTGCTCGATCGCCGCCGCGACGTCGGCGCGCACCGGCGAATCGTCGATGCGCAGGATCTCGTCACCGGCCAGGATCCCGGCGCGCGAGGCGGGCGAATCGTCGAGCGGACGCAGCACCTTGATGGCCTGCCCCTCGGCGATGACCTCGATGCCGATGCCGGGATAGCTGCCCGCCGCACCGCGACGGATGTCCTCGTATTCCCGGCGGTCGAGGTAGGCCGAGTGCTCATCGAGGCTCGCCACCATGCCGCGCGCCGCCTCGTCCAGCAGCCGGTCCGTGGGGACGTCCTCGACATACTCACGCCGTACCCGCGTGATGATCTCGGCGAGTCGGCGCGCCTCCTCGGGGGGCAGGCTGGCCTCGAGCGTGGCCAACGGGCGCGAGGCAGGGTCCGCCACGACGGCGTTCGACGACGACGCAGGCAGCGCCTCGGCGCGCGGACCGCCGACGAGCCCGCCCAGCAGGCCGCCGGGGCTGCGCCAGGCCGAAGGCAGCACGAGCGCGGCCGCGAGGCCGAGCACGAGCCCGGCACCGACCGCCAAGGCCAGCTTCGAGCGCGGGCTCACGGGTGCGATATCTCCATAGTGGACAACAGTTTACAGGGGGCGGCCGGCCTCAGGGGGACGGACGGCTGAACCAGGGCGCCGGATCGATCGGCTTGGCGGCCTGACGGATCTCGAAATAGAGCGTCGGCGACGGTCGCCCCCCCGAATCCCCCACCGCCGCCAGGGTGTCGCCCGGCGCGACGGTATCGCCCACGGCGCGGAACAGTTGCTCGTTGTGGCCATAGAGGCTCAGGTAGCCGCCGCCATGGTCGAGGATCAGCAGCAGACCCAAGCCGGCGAGCCAGTCGGCATACACCACACGACCGCGGTACACGGCGCGCACCGGGGTGCCGCGGCCGGCGGCGATCATCACCCCGTCCCAACGCACCGTGCCGGCGCGGCGTTCGCCGAACCGCGAGATGAGGCGTCCCGGCACCGGCCAGGCGAGCTTGCCGCGCATGGCCGCGAACGGGCTCTTGCCGTCAGACGGGAACTGCTGCGCGGCGGCCGCGCGGCGCAGTTCCCGCAGCAGGCGCTCGAGCGCCGCCTGTTCGCGCTGCATGCGCTGCAGGCTGGCGGCGCGCGCCCGGGATTCGGTGGTCAACTGGGCGAGCACTTTGCCGCGCTCGGTCCGCGCCTCATCAAGCCGTGTCACCTCGGCGCCCTGCCGCTGTTCGAGGCGCACGATCTCGCGCTGCTCCGTCGCGAGGCCCGCATCGATGCGCTCGATGCCGCGCACCGCGGTCTCGATGCGCGCCACCTGCTCGGCCCGTGCGCGGCCAAAGAAAGCGTGGTAGGTCCGCAGTCGGTCGGCCCGCGCCGGATCGGCATCGTCGAGCAGCATCCGCAGCGGGTCCTCCCGACCCATGACGTAAGCCGCCCGGGCCTGCGCGGCGAGCGCATCCCGCTCGCGCTGCAGGTCCCGCTCGCGGTCGCGACGTTCGCCGGCGAGCTCGGCGCGGCGCTGTTCGCGCTCGCTGCGCTCGCCCTGCAGGCGCTGCAGTTCGGTCCGGGCCGCCACGGCGGATTGCTCGGCCGCCCGCAGGCTGCGCGCAAGGCGGTCACGCTCCGCCGCATCCCGCGCCACCTGTCCGCGGATGCGCTGGATCTCGGTCTGCAGGCGCTTGAGGTCCGCCTCGGCCTGCGACGCCGACCGGGCCTCCGGGCGGGCCTCCGGGCGAGCGGCGGAGCGGCCCTCTGGACGCGACTGCGCGGGCGCCGTCACGGGCGCCGCGGCGGCCCCGACCAGCAGGATCGCCGCGCAGATCGAGAGCCTGGAGGGACCACGTCGCATCGCCGGGATTGTAGCCCAGCCCCCGCTTCGTCCCGCGTCGGCGCGGGGGTGGCGATATAATCCCCGCCCATGGAAAACCTCACCCAGTACGTCACCGACCACCCGTGGCTCGTCGCCATGGCGGTGGTGGCGGCCCTGCTCGTCCTCGTCTACGAGATCCGCATGCGGCGCGACGCGTTCGCCGCCGTCTCGCCGCAGGACCTCATCCGGCTGCAGAACCAAGGCGGGATCGTGCTCGACCTGCGCCCGTCGGCCGACTATGCCGCCGGCCACATCGGCGGCGCGCGCGACTTCGACTCCGCGCAGATCCTCACCGCCAACGAGACGCTGCGCAAACACAAGGAGAAGCCGGTCGTCGTCTATTGCGAGTCCGGCTCCACCGGCGCCTCGGCTGCGCGCGTGCTCGCCGGCCAGGGCTTCAAGCAGGCCTACAACCTGCGTGGCGGCATCGCCGCCTGGCGCACCGACAACCTGCCGCTGGTGCAGGGCGTCGAGCCCGCCACCGGCAAGACGAAGCGCTGACATGGCCACCGTCACCCTGTACTTCAAGAGCTGGTGCCCGTATTGCGTCCGCGCACGGGAGCTGCTCGCACGCAAGGGTGCCACGGTCCAAGAGATCGACATCGAGGCGCGCCCCGAGCAGCGCGCGGTGATGATCGAGCGTAGCGGCCGCACCACCGTGCCGCAGGTCTTCATCGGCGACCGCCATGTCGGCGGCTGCGACGACCTGCACGCGCTCGATGCGGCCGGCAGGCTCGATCCCTTGCTCGCCGCCTGAACTCGCCGCCCGACACCCTTCACGACCCCAGAGGCTGACATCCCATGACCGACCCAGATCCGCGCGCCGACGGCGCCACCCCGCCGCAAGCCGACAACAACGAGCCGGAGTTCTCGCTGCAGTCCGTGTACCTCAAAGACAGCTCCTTCGAGGCCCCGCGCGGGCCGCGCGTCGAAGGCCAGTGGAACCCGGCGGTCAACATCGACCTCAATACGGCCGCCGAAACGCTCTCGCCGGAGCTGCGCGAAGTGGTGCTCACCGTCAGCATCACCGCGCGCAACGCCGATGCCACGGCGTTCGTGGTCGAGGTGAAGCAGGCCGGCGTGTTCGGCATGCGCAACCTGAGCGAGGCGGACTACCGTCGCGCCATCGGCAGCGTCGCGCCCAACGTGCTCTTCCCCTACGCCCGCGCGATCATCGCGCAGCTCGTGGCGCTCGGCGGTTTCCCGCAGATGCTGCTGCCGCCGGTCAATTTCGACGCGCTCTACGCGCGCTCGCTGGCCGAGTCTCAGCAACAAGAGACGCCGCCCGCCAGCCTCAACAGCTGACGCCGCCATGACGACCGCCAGCCGACCGTGGGCGGTCATCGGCGCCGGTTCCTGGGGCACCGCGCTCGCGATCCAGTTCGCGCGCGCGGGGCACCCGGTCCGTCTGTGGGGCCGCGACCCGGCACAGCAGGCGGCGATGGCGCAGGCCCGCTGCAACGCGCGCTACCTGCCGGAGGCGCCCTTCCCGCCGGGGCTCGAGGCGGTCGCCACCCTCGATGAGGCGCTCGACGGCGCATCGGACCTGCTCGTCGCCGTGCCGAGCCACGCACTGCGCGGGGTGCTCGCGGGGCTCGCGGCGCGGCTCGCGCCCACCGCACGGATCGCATGGGCGACCAAGGGCTTCGAGCTCGAGACCGGTCTCTTGCCGCATCAGGTCGCGCGCGAGGTGCTGGGCGCCGACCGGTCGATGGCGGTGCTGTCCGGGCCGACCTTCGCGCGCGAGGTCGGGGCCGGCTTGCCGACCGCGATGACCGTCGCCTCGACGGACGAGGCATTCGCGACCGCCCTCGCACACGACCTCTCCGCCGGCCAGTTCCGCGCCTACATCTCCACCGACATGGTCGGCGTCGAGGTCGGCGGCGCCATCAAGAACGTGCTGGCGCTCGGTGCGGGGCTCTCGGACGGGCTCGGTTTCGGTGCCAACACCCGCGTCGCGCTCATCACGCGCGGCCTCGTCGAGATGACGCGCCTCGGCGTCGCGCTCGGCGCGCGCCGCGAGACCTTCATGGGCCTCGCCGGTCTCGGCGATCTCGTGCTCACCTGCACCGATGACCAGTCACGCAACCGCCGCTTCGGCCTGCTGCTCGCTGCGGGGCGCACTCCGCAAGCGGCGCTCGCCGAGATCGGGCAGGTGGTCGAGGGCTATCTCGCCGCACGCGCCGTGCGCGCGGTGGCGCACCGCGAAGGCGTCGAGATGCCGATCTGCGACGGCATCTATCGCCTGCTCTACGAGGGCCTGCCGGCGCGCGAGGTCGTCAAGGCGCTGATGTCGCGCCCCATCAAGGCCGAGTTCAGCGCGTGACGCCGAATCCGTTCTGCCGCCACGCCTCGTAGGTCACGAGCGTCACCGCGTTCGAGAGGTTGAGGCTGCGGTTGCCCTCGCGCATCGGGATCTCGAGCACGGCATCAGCACCGAAGGCGAGGCGGATCTCATCCACCACGACGGTCGGCAAGCCGCGGCCCTCGGACCCGAACAGCAGCACATCCCCCGGCGCATACCGCGCCTCGTCATAGCGCCGCGTGCCGCCGGTCTCGATCGCCCACCACCGACCCGCGCTCGCCCGCACGAGCGCGGCGCGACAGGCGGCGAGGTCATCATGGACCTGCACCGCCGCCATCCACCGGTAATCAAGGCCCGCCCGGCGTACAGAACGCTTGTCGAGGTCGAAGCCAAGCGGCTTCACCAGATGCAGCGCCGCGCCGGTATTGGCGCAGAGCCGGATCACGTTCCCCGTGTTGGGCGGGATCTCGGGCTCCAGGAGGACGATGTGGAACATGGGCGGGATGGTAGCAACACCCGCATGCCACGGCCGCCGCGCATGTCGGGGCCGCCGCGCATGGCGCGCCTGCGACGCCTATAATCTGGTCCATGTCCTCCCATGCCCCTGCCGCAGCCGTCCCGCCCACCGCGCCCGGCGCCCCACCCGCCTCGCTGCGCTACAAATTCTTGGGCATGGATTTCGCGTCGCCGATCGTGCTGCTCTCGGGCTGCGTGGGTTTCGGCGAGGAATACACCCGCGTCGAGGGTTTCTCGAACGCCGACTGCGGCGCGGTGGTGCTCAAGGGCACCACGCTCGAGGCACGTCTCGGCAACCCGCCGCATCGCGTCTATGAGACGCCGATGGGCATGCTCAACGCCATCGGCCTGCAGAACCCCGGCACCGACCACGTGGTGAGCAACATCCTGCCGACCCTCGATTTCAGCGAGACGCGCTTCATCGCCAACGTCTCGGGATCGACCATCGAGGAGTATGCCGAGGTCACGCGCCGCTTCGACGATTCGCCGATCGACGCCATCGAGATCAACATCTCCTGCCCCAACGTGAAAGAAGGCGGCGTCGCCTTCGGCAACTACCCGGACATGTCGGCGCGCGTGGTCGCGGCCTGCCGTGCGGCCACCCGGAAACCGATCATCACCAAGCTCTCGCCCAACCAGACCGACATCAAAGAGAACGCGCGGATGTGCATCGAGGCGGGCACCGACGGCTTCGCCGTGATCAACACCGTGATGGGCATGGCGATCGACTCGAAGACGCGACGCCCGGTCATCGGCAACGTCCAAGGCGGCCTGTCGGGCCCCGCGATCAAGCCGATCGCGCTGCTCAAGGTGCATCAGGTCTACGACGTCGCAAAGAAGCACGGCGTGCCGATCATCGGCCAGGGCGGCATCATCAACGCCACCGACGCCATCGAGTTCATCATCGCAGGCGCAAGCGCGGTGGGCGTCGGCACCTCGCTCTTCTACGACCCGCACGCCTGCCGCAAGATCAACGCCGGCATCGACGCCTACCTCACGCAGCACGGCTTCACGAACGTCACCGGGCTCATCGGCACACTGCAGACCGGGCGCTGAGCGCGAGGGGCAGCGCCTCAGGTCAGCAGCAGCTTCAGCCCCGCGATCACGAGCACCACCGCCAGCAGCCGCTTGATGCCCTGCGCGGGCAGGCGCCGGGCGCCGAGCCACGAGCCGATCAGCCCTCCGGCCAGCACCACGAGCAGCAGCACGCCGATCTCGGATGGCAACTGCCGCGTGCTCGCGAAGTTGCCGAGCAGGCCGGACGCCGAGTTCACCAGGATGAACAGCGCCGACACCGCGGCGGCGTTCTTGGGCTGCGCCCAACCCATGACGAGCAGCAAAGGCGTGAGGAAGATCCCGCCGCCCGTGCCCGTCAGTCCCGACAGCAAGCCGATGCCCGCACCCGAGGCGAGCGCCACCGGCCGCTGCAGCGGCCGCGGTTCGGCGGCCACCGCGGGTTCGACGAGGAACCGCCATGCGGAGTACAGCAGCACCGCGCCGAGCAGCACCGAGAACGCGCGGGCCGGCAAGGCCAGGCTGCCGCCGAGATAGGCCATCGGCACCGCAGCCAGCGCGAAGGGCCAGAACAGCGACCATCGGAAATGGCCGGCGCGCCAGAACTGCAGCGCCGTCACCGATGCCACCAATATGTTGAGGGCCAGCGCTGTCGGCCGGATGGCATCGGGCGCGAGGCTCAGCAGCGACATCACGGCGATGTAGCCGCTCGCGCCGGCGTGTCCGACCGAGGAATACAGCAGTGCGACGACGAAGAAGCCCGCGGCCAGGACCGCCAGCATCTCGGGAGTCACGTGCCGGCTCCTGCCCCCGTCACGCCCGCGACCCCGGTCGCACCGCGCACCACCACCGTGCGGGTCGGATAGGCGAACGCGATGCCCTGCTCGCTGAAGGCGGCGTGGATGCGACGGTTCACCTCATCGCCGATGTCGAGGAACTTGTAGCGCGCCGTGGCCGGCTTGGGCACGAAGTACACCACCTCGAACTGCAGCGCCGAGTCGCCGAACTGGCGCAGCTTGCAGTACTCGAAACGCGTGCCCGCGACGCCGGAGATGGCCTTCTCGACGATGTGCGCCACCTCGGCGAGCTTTTGAGGTGGTGTTTCGTAGGCGACACCGAACTGGAACAGCGCACGACGCTCGGGCATCCGGCCCATGTTGCGCACGCGGCTCTTCAGGAGATCGGCGTTCGACAGCACGATCTGCTCGCCCGACACGCTGCGCAGGCGCGTGCTCTTGACGCCGATGTGCTCGACCGTGCCTTCGATATCGTCGATGCGCAGCCAATCGCCCTCCTCGAACGGCTTGTCGAGGGTGATCGACAGCGAGGCCAGCAGGTCGCCGAGGATGGTCTGCACGGCGAGGGCGATGGCGATGCCGCCGATGCCGAGGCCGGCCACGAGCGCGGTGATGTTGATGCCGAGATTGTCGAGCGCGAGCAGCAGGGCGAGCGCGAACAGCACCATGCGGGCCACGAACATCAGCACGCTGATCGAGCCGCTCTGGCGCTGGGCGCCCTCGGCCGTCAGCTTGGCCTGGCGGTTCCGCAGCAGGAACTCGATCATCGCCACGCCCCACACCGCCGCCTGCAGCCAGGCGACGACGATGATCACGGCGGACGAGATGCGCTCGATGTGGTCCGGAAGGTCCAGCAGCCGCTCGGCGGCATAGAGCGCGGCGATGAAGATCCACAAGCGCCGCGTGCGGGTGATGAGCAGCAGCACGAGGTCGGCCCAGGGCGGGCGGTCTTCCTGACGGATGCGGCGTACCCGTGCGATGACGAACTGCCGCAACAGCGGCAGCAAGAGCAACACGCCCACGAACGCCGCCGCGGCCAGCAGCCAGGTGTGCAGCGGGTTGCCGAGGAACACTTGGTCGAGCATCTCCATATCCATGACCTGATTCTCCCTGATGGCGGTAGGCAAGTGCCAGCGCCCTCAATACGGCAGCGGCATGCCGTCGCGTCGATGGAGCCTGCACAAAGCGGCCAGCCGCTGCGCCGCCTCGGCCGGGACCTGTTGCGGCTCGAAACGCCACGCCCAGCAGCCGTCGGCCTGACCCGGCGTGTTCATGCGGTGTCGTCCGTCAAGCCCGAGCACATCCTGCAGCGGGATGACCGCGGTGTCGGCGACGCTGGCGCAGGCGGCGCGGATGAGGTCCCAATGGATCTCGTGGCCGTCGGTGGCGAGGTAGTCGCAGACATGGCGTCGCGTGCCGTCATCGAGGCCCGCCCACCAGCCGACCGTGGTGTCGTTGTCGTGGGTGCCGGTGTAGACCACCGAATCCGCGGCATGGTTGTGCGGCAGATAGGGGTTGTCGATGTCGCCGCCCCAGGCGAACTGCAGCACGCGCATCCCCGGGAACGCGAACCTCCGGCGGAGCTGCTCGACGTCCGAGGTGATGATGCCGAGATCCTCGGCGACGATCGGCAACGGGCCGAGCGAACGCGCGAGTTCATGGAACAGCGCCTCGCCGGGACCAGGCATCCATTCCCCGCGGATCGCGGTCGGCTCATGTGCGGGGATGCGCCAGTACGCGGCGAAGCCCCTGAAATGGTCGATGCGCAGCAGATCGAAGGACTCGAGCGCATGCCGCACGCGCTTGCGCCACCAGTCATAACCGGTCGCAGCATGCGCGTCCCATCGATAAAGCGGGTTTCCCCAGCGTTGTCCGGTGGCGCTGAAATAGTCCGGGGGCACGCCGGCGACCGCGACCGACCGGCCCGCGGCATCGAGCTCGAAGAGCCCCGGGTGCGCCCAGACATCCGCGCTGTCGGCCGAGACGAAGATCGGCGCGTCGCCGAACAACCGCAGGCCCTGCGCATGCGCGTACTCGCGCAGTGCACCCCATTGACGGAAGAAACACCATTGGATGAAGCGCCAGACCCCGAGCTCCGCGGCGAGCCGGACTCGGGCGCGCGTCACGGAAGCCTCATCGCGCGCGGCCAGACCGTCCGGCCAATCCGGCCAGCTGCGCCCGGGTTGGGCCGCAGACAGCGCCATGAAGAGCGCGTAATCCTCGAGCCACCCCGCCTGCTCGTCGCAGAAGCGACCGTACTGCGCCTGCGACGCCGCATCCGCGTCACGCGCGAACCGCTCCGCCGCCTGCACCAGTCGCTGCATCCGCCACGGGATCACCGTCGCGTAGTCGACGCGACCCGCCGGGAACGGCGTCGCCGGCTCGATCTCCTGCGGCGTCAACCAGCCGCGTCGCTGCAGATCCGCGAGATCCACCAGCAAAGGATTGCCCGCGAACGCGGAAGGGCTCATGTAGGGCGAGTGCCCCGCACCGAGACCGCCGAGCGGCAACACCTGCCAGATCCGCTGCCCGGCCGTCACCAACCAGTCGATGAACTGCCGCGCGCCGTCACCGAAGTCGCCGCAGCCATGCGGCCCCGGCAACGAGGTCGGATGCAGCAGCACGCCACAGGCTCGCGGCGATCTCATGACCCGGCACCGGCTGCGGCCACGAGCCACTGCACGCTCATCGCGGCGACGTATCGCTCACCCTGCACCAACGTGCCCGCTGCCGATGCGGTGCCGTCGGTCTGCGCGGGACGCGGCTCGCCGGACGCCTCATCGCTGTCGAACATGGCTCGCCAGGTCCCGGACGGCAGCCGGAACACGCGGGGCGAGTCCGCGCCGTTCAACAGCAGCAGCACCGCTCGCGCGGCCGCGGCGCGACCCGGCCGACCGATCTGCACGCCGAGCGCACGGTCGGTCGATTGCCACGCAGCCGCATCGAGCGACGTACCCTCGGCCGAGAACCAGGCGACGTCGAGCACGCCCGCAGCGTCTGCCGCGCCCTCGTACCAGAAATTGCCGAAGGGCAGGTAGGTCCTGCGCAGACCCAGCAGCCGCGACGTGAAGCCGATCATCGACTCGTCCGCGCGCGACCAATCGATCCACGTGGTCTCGTTGTCTTGGCAGTACGGGTTGTTGTTGCCCTGCTGGCTGTGACCGAGCTCCGCGCCCGCCGCGAGCATCGGCGTCCCTTGGGCAAGGCACAGCGACGCCAGCAAGGCGCGCATCGCCCGCGCCCGCGCGGCGACGATGTCGGCGCGGTCGGTCTCCCCTTCGACGCCGAAGTCGTGGCCGTGTTCGTGGGCGTGACCGTCACGGTTGCCCTCGCCATTGGCCTCGTTGCGGCGCTGCGCGTAGGTCACGAGGTCGCGCAGGGTGAACCCGTCGTGCGAGACGATGTAGTTCACGGAATCCGCCGGTTCTCGCCGGCGATGCATGACGTCCGTCGAACCGCAGAGCCGCAGCGCCAGCGTGCCGCGCGTGGTCTCGCCCCGCAGCCACCAACGACGCAGGTCGTCGCGGAAGCGGTCGTTCCATTCGCCCCAACCCGGCGGAAATCCGCCGAGCCGGTAGCCGCCCTCGCCCGTGTCCCAAGGTTCGGCGATGAGACGCAGCCCGGCGAGCAGCGGATCCTGCGCGATGGCACGGAACAGGGCCGCGTCGCCATCGAAGCCGTGCGGGCCGCGCGCAAGCACCGGGGCGAGATCGAACCGGAACCCGTCGACATGCATCTCGGACGCCCAATGACGCAGGCTGTCCATCACGAACTGCAGCACCCGCGGATGCGCGGTGTTCAAGGTGTTCCCGCAACCGGACTCGTTGGCGTAGCGATCAGGCCACTGCGCGTCCAACCGGTACCAGGAGGCGTTGTCGAGGCCACGCCACGCAAGCGTCGGCCCGTGCTGGTCGCTCTCGCAGGTGTGGTTGAAGACCACGTCGATGATCACCTCGATGCCGGCTGCGTGCAGCGCCCGGACCATCGCCCGGAACTCGTCACGCACGGCGCGGCTGGTGGCGGCGTCCGGCGCGCTGCGCCCGGGACCGGTCACTGCCCGCGCAGCGGCGGAGTACCGCGGCTCCGGGCAGAAATATCCCAAGGTGTTGTAGCCCCAATAATTGACCAGCCCCTGCGCCTGCAGGCGCGGCTCGTCGTAGTGCTGATGGACGGGCAGCAGGCTGACGGAGGTGACGCCGAGGCGCTGCAGGTGGGCGATGGCCGCCGGATGCGCGAGCCCCGCATAGGTCCCGCGCAGCGCTTCCGGGACCTGCGGATGCCGCTGCGTGAACCCCTTGACGTGCAGTTCGTAGAGCACGACGTCCTCGCGGGGATGTGCGGGCGGACGGTCGTCGCCCCAGTCGTAGCGGTCGTGCACGACCCGTGCCCGCGGTGCCCGGCCACCCTCGCCCCGTCCGACGATCTCGCGGGCCCAGGGATCGAGCAGCATCCGCGATCCATCAAAACGCTGCCCCAACGCCGGCTGCCATCGGCCGTGGGCGTGGAGTCCGTACACCAGACCGGGTGCGGCGCCCGGCAGGTAACCATGCCAGATGTCGCGGCTCCGTCCCGGCAAGGACCAGCGCCCGAGTTCGCGGCCTTCGTCGCCGTCGAAGACGCAGAGCTCGATGCGTTCGGCATGTTCCGAGAACACTGCGAAGTTGACCCCCGCCCCATCCCAATGCGCACCGAGCGGCATCGAGCGGCCGACCTGCAACTGCCCGGGCAACCGGGTCAAGGCTGCCGCTCCAGGAACACCGTGGCGAGCGGCGGCAACGTGAGCGCGAGGCTCCAGGAACGGCCCTGCGCCGGCACCGCTTCGGCCTCGGCGGCACCCAAGGGTGTGCCCTGGTCGCTGCCGCTGTAATGCCGCGAATCGGTGTTGAGCGCTTCGCGCCAACGGCCGGGCCCCGGCACGCCGATGCGCCAGCCGGCATGCACCGTGGGCGTGAAATTGCAGACCACGAGCAGCATGTCCTGCGGCGCGGGACCATGGCGCAGGAAGGCATAGACCGAATGATCGCGCGCGGCGGGATCGATCCACTCGAAACCGCCCGGGTCGTCATCGCGCGCATGCAAGGCGGCGCGTTCCCGGTACAGGCGGTTGAGGTCGCGCACCAGCCGCTGCACGCCCGCATGCCGCGGCTCGCCGAGCACCTGCCAATCGAGCGCGCGGTCGTGGTCCCACTCGCGCGCCTGCGCGAACTCGCCGCCCATGAAGAGCAGTTTGCGCCCGGGATGTCCGTACATGAACCCGAGATAGGCGCGCAGGTTGGCATGGCGCTGCCAATCGTCGCCCGGCATGCGGCCGAGCAGCGAGCGCTTGCCGTGCACCACTTCATCGTGGCTCAGGGGCAGCATGAAACGCTCGCTCCAGGCGTACACCAGGCCGAACGTCATCTCGTCATGGTGATGGCGCCGGTGCACCGGATCACGCGCGACGTAGCGCAGCGTGTCGTTCATCCAGCCCATGTTCCACTTCTGGTGGAAGCCGAGACCGCCCGCCGGCACCGACCGGGTCACGCCCGGGAAGGCCGTCGACTCCTCGGCGATCATCAGGGCCTGAGGATGCTCCGCGGCGACGATCGCGTTGAGCTCGCGCAGGAACGCGATGGCCTCGAGGTTCTCGCGGCCACCGTGGGCGTTCGGCAGCCATTCGCCCGGCTTGCGGCTGTAGTCGCGGTACAGCATCGAGGCCACGGCATCGATGCGCAGTCCGTCGACGCCGAACGCTTCCAACCAGTAGAGCGCGCTGCCGATGAGGAAGTTGCGCACCTCGCGACGGCCGAAGTTGTAGATCAGCGTGTTCCAGTCCGGATGGAAGCCCTCGCGCGGATCCTCGTGCTCATAGAGCGCGGTACCGTCGAAACGCGCGAGACCGTGTTCGTCGGCCGGGAAATGCGCCGGCACCCAATCGAGCAGCACACCGAGACCCGATGCATGGGCGCGCGCCACGAAGCGCCGCAGACCCTCAGGGTCGCCGTGACGTGCGGTCGGCGCATAGAGACCGGTCGGCTGGTAGCCCCAGGATCCGTCGAACGGGTGCTCGGAGACCGGCAGCAGCTCGAGGTGCGTGAAGCCGAGGTCCGCGACATACGGCAACAGCGACTCCGCGAGCTCGTCCCACGACAGGAACGGTCGCGCCGGGTCGTCGTGGCGCCGCCAGGAGCCGACATGCACCTCGTAGACGCTCATCGCCTCGCCCGGCGCGCGATCGCGGCTGGGCGCAAGCGCGGTCGACGACGCCGCCAACGGTGCGGCGACGACGCTCGCGGTCGCAGGTCGCAATTCCGTGCGTCGCGCGTACGGGTCGGCTTTGTGCGTCAGCACGTGGCCGTCGCGGTCGCGGATCTCGAATTTGTAGCGCGCGCCCGGGCCGACCCCAGGCAGGAAGACCTCCCAGACGCCGCACTCGCGGCGCAGCCGCATCGGAAAACGTCGCCCGTCCCAGTGGTTGAAATCGCCGACGACGCTCACGCGCGTGGCGTTGGGCGCCCAGACCGCAAAGCGCGTGCCCGTGACGCCGCGCATCTCGAGCGGGTGTGCGCCGAGCGCCTGCCACGGACGACGGTGGGTCCCCTCGGCGAGCAGCCAGACATCGGTCTCGCCGAGCAAGGGCGGAAAGCGGTAGGGATCCTCCAGCGTCTGCTCGATGCCGCCGTCCCAACGCACCTGCAAGCGGTACGCCTCGGCATGCTCGTCCGGGATCAGGCCCTCGAAGAATCCCGTGTCGCCGTGCGGCTGCAGCACACCGAGCGACGTCGCCGCGGTGCCAGGGGCCTCCGCCGCGACCACCTGCACCGCAGCAGCGCCGGGCAAAAAAGCCCGCAGCGCACAGGTCCCGTCGCTGCGCCGATGCGGCCCCAGCACGGCGAACGGATCGGGATGCCGCGCCTCGCAGAGCGCGACGATGTCGGATCCTGCAGCGTGGCCGCCGCGCATCAGGCCGTGGCCGCCGATGCGGCGTTCACCGCGACGGCGCCACCCGCCAGATGCGCTCGGCATACTCGCGGATGCTGCGGTCGGAGGAGAACGCGCCCATGCCGGCGACGTTCGCGATGGCGCTGCGGACCCAGGCCTCTCGGTCGCGGAAACGCGCGTCGACCTGCGACTGGGCGATGACGTAGTCGGCGAAGTCCGCGAGCAGCAGGTAATGGTCGCCGCCCCACAACAGCGCGTTGACGAGGCTCTGGTGCCGCGATGGGTCCTGCGGCGAGAAGACGCCGCCCGCGATCGCGTCGAGCGCACCGCGCATCACGGCATCCCCCGCATACACGCGCATCGGGTCGTAACCGCCGAGCCGCATCGCCGCGACCTGCGGCGTGCGCAGGCCGAAGATGAAGATGTTGCCGTCGCCGACCTGCTCGCGGATCTCGATGTTGGCGCCGTCATCGGTACCGATGGTGAGCGCACCGTTGAGCGCGAGCTTCATGTTGCCGGTACCCGAGGCTTCGGTGCCCGCGGTCGAGATCTGCTCGGAGAGATCGGCGCCCGGCATCACCTGCTCGGCGACCGACACGGAATAGTTCGGGAGGAACACGACTTTCAGGCGCCCGCCGGTGCGCGGATCGTCGTTGATGGTGCGCGCGACATCGTGGATCAGGTGGATGACGGACTTGGCGGCCGCATAGGACGAGGCCGCCTTGCCGGCGAAGACCACGGTACGCGGCACCCAGTCGGCGGTCGGATCCGAGACGATCGCCTGCCACCGGCTCACCACATGCATGACGTTCAGGAGTTGGCGCTTGTACTCGTGGATGCGCTTGACCTGGACGTCGAACAGGCTCGCCGGATCGACCGCGATGCCGGTGGCGCGCGCGATGTAGTCCGCGAACCGCGCCTTGTTGGCCTGTTTCACCGCATGGAAGGCATCGCGGAACCCCACATCATCCACACGACCACGCAGATCGCCGAGGCGATCGAGGTCGCCGCGCCACGCCCGGCCCACCGACTCGTCGAGCAAGGCCGCAAAGCCGCGGTTCGCCTGCGCGAGCCAACGACGCGGCGTCACGCCGTTGGTCACGTTGGTGAAGCGATCCGGCCACAGCCGCGCGAAGTCGCGGAAGATGGTCTTGACCAGCAGGTCCGAGTGCAGCGCCGAGACGCCGTTGACCGTGTGGCTGCCGACGATGGAGAGATGCGCCATGCGCACGCGCCGTTCGCCATGCTCGTCGATGAGCGACAAGCGTGCGATCAACTGCGGGTCGTCGGGGAACTCGCCGGCCACGTGGTCGAGCAGTTCCTGGTTGATGCGGTAGATGATCTCGATATGGCGCGGCAGCACGTGCTGCACCAGCGCCACCGGCCAGGTCTCGAGCGCCTCGGGCATCAGCGTATGGTTGGTGTAGGAGAACACCTGCCGGGTGATGCCCCAAGCGTCGGCCCATACGAAGCCATGCTCGTCGCAGAGCAGGCGCATGAGTTCGGCGACGCCGATCGCCGGGTGGGTGTCATTGAGATGCACCGCCACGTGCTCAGCGAGCGAGGCGAGCGTGCCGTGCTCGGCGAGATGGCGGTCGAGGATGTCCTGCAGCGACGCGGAGGTGAAGAAATACTCCTGTCGCAGCCGCAGCTCGCGACCGGCGGGTGTGCTGTCGTTCGGGTACAGCACCCAGGAGATGTTCTCGTACTCGTTCTTGATGCCGGCGGCGCGCGCATAGTCGCCGCTGTTGAAGGCCGCGAGGTCGATCTGCTCGGGCGCCGCCGCCCGCCACAGGCGCAGCGTGCTCACGTGCGCCGTGCCGTGGCCCGGCACCACGAGGTCGTGTGCGCGGGCCAACACTTCGCCCGCCGGATGCCAGCGCGCATGCCGACCGTCGTGCTCCACCCGGCCGCCGAACCCGATGCGCCGGCTGATCGCGGGGCGCGCGAACTCCCAAGGCGTGCCGTCGGCGAGCCAAGGGTCCGGATACTCCACCTGCCGTCCGTCCTGGATGGCCTGCGCGAACATGCCGTGCTCGTAGCGGATGCCGTAGCCCATCGATGGCAGCCCGAGCGTCGCCATCGAATCGAGGAAACAGGCCGCGAGCCGCCCGAGCCCGCCGTTGCCGAGACCGGGATCGGCCTCCTGCCCGGCGATGTCACCGAAGCCGGTGTCCTCGAGCCGTCCGGCGCGGGCCTTCAAAGCCGATGCCACCGGTTCCGCGAGGTCCAAGGCATCGAGCGCATTGGCGAGGCTGCGACCGATCAGGAACTCCATCGAGAGGTAGTAGACCCGACGCGCCTTGGACGCGCGCTCGCGGGCCTGCGTGTCGACCCAACGCCGGGACAGACCCTGGCGGGCCTCGAGGGCCGCCGCGACCATCAGGTCGTGGGGGGACGCCTCATCGGGCGCGACACCGACCTCGTCGCGCAAGCGCGCATCGAGATCCGTGGCGGATGTCGGGGTCCCGGGCGATCGGGCAGCGGTGCGGGTCGGTTTCATCGGCAGGAATGAAGAAGATGCATATTGCAGCGCAGGGCAGGACTATCATACTTGGGAACGGTCCCGTCCGACCGTCCGGAGCAGCGCCGTGATCTCCAACCAGCTCGCGACCAGCCTCGATCTCCCGAAACGTGCGGTGGCGCTCGTGCTGGCGGGCGGCCGTGGCAGCCGGTTGATGAACCTCACCGACCGCCGCGCCAAGCCCGCGGTCTATTTCGGCGGCAAGTTCCGCATCATCGACTTCGCGCTCTCCAACTGCCTCAACTCCGGCATCCGCCGCATCGGCGTGCTGACGCAGTACAAGAGCCACAGCCTCATGCGCCACATCCAGCGCGGCTGGGGCTACCTCAAGGGCGAGCTCAATGAATTCGTCGACGTGATGCCGGCGCAGCAACGCCTCGACGAGGTCAACTGGTACCAGGGCACGGCGGACGCCGTGCACCAGAACCACGACATCATCAACAGCTTCCGCAGCAAGTACATCGTCATCCTCGCCGGCGACCACATCTACAGGATGAACTACGCCCTCGCGCTCGCCGACCATGTCGAGCATGGGCGCCCGGTCACCGTGGCCTGCATCGAGGTGCCGCGGCACGACGCCACCGCCTTCGGCGTGATGGCCGTGGACGCCGACGACGTGATCACGCACTTCGTCGAGAAGCCGCGCGACCCGCCGTGCATCCCGGACAAGCCCGACCGCGCGCTCGCCAGCATGGGCGTGTACATCTTCGACACCGACTACCTGCTGCGCGAGCTCGCGCGCGACGCCGAGGATCCGCTGTCCAGCCACGATTTCGGCAAGGACATCATCCCGAAGGCCGTGCGGGCGGGGCAGGCCGTCGCGCACCGCTTCGAGCAGAGCGCCGTCGGCATGCGCGAGGGCGAGGCGCCCTACTGGCGCGACGTCGGCACGATCGACGCCTACTGGGACGCCAACATCGACCTCACCGCGACCGACCCGCAGCTGAACCTCTACGACCAGCGCTGGCCGATCTGGACCTACCAACCGCAGCTGCCGCCGGCGAAGTTCGTGCACAACACCGACGGCCGGCGCGGCGTCGCCATCGAGTCGCTGGTCTCCGGCGGTTGCATCGTCTCCGGTCACGTCGAGCGCTCGCTGATGTTCTCCGGGGTGCGCGTGCACTCCTATTCGCAGGTCAACTGGAGCGTGCTGCTGCCCAACGTGCAGGTCGGCCGCGGCGCGCGCGTCACCCGCGCGGTCGTCGACCGCGGCTGCATCATCCCGGACGGCATGGTCATCGGCGAGGATCCCGACCACGACGCCCAGCGCTTCCTCTGCACCGAGACCGGGATCACGCTCGTGACCCGCGAGATGCTGCAACGCCTCGGAGCCTGAGACCTTCCCGATGACGACGACCTCCGCACCGCCGCCGCGCGTCCTGCACGCGGCCGCCGAGATCTTCCCGCTGGTCAAGACCGGAGGGCTCGCCGACGTGGTGGGTGCGCTGCCGCACGCGCTCGCCGCCGCCGGCGCCGACGTACGGCTGCTGCTGCCAGGCCTCCCGGCCATCCTCGATGCGGTGTCCCGGCCCCGCAAGGTGTTCGAGGGCGGCCCCTTGTTCGGTGCGGCGCGGGTCACGCTGCGTCTTGGACGCTTCAAGGCCGGCGCCAAAGGCCCCGACGTGCAGGCCTATGTGATCGATGCACCCTGGCTCTATGCGCGCGACGGCGGCCCGTACCAGGGACCGGATGGCAAGCCTTGGGACGACAACCTCCAAAGATTCGCGCTGCTCGGTTGGGCCGCCGCCCACCTCGCGGCAGGCGAGCTCGATCCGGCATGGCGCCCCGACATCCTGCATGCCCACGATTGGCATGCGGCCCTCGCCTGCAGTTACCTGCGCGCGCATCCCGGCGCGCATGCACGCAGCGTGTTCACCATCCACAACCTCGCCTTCCAAGGGCTGTTCGCGCAGGACGACTTCGGCCTGCTGGGCCTGCCGCGCCGGTTCATGCAGCCCGACGGGCTCGAGTTCCACGGCTGGCTGTCGTTCATGAAGGGCGGTCTGGTGCATGCCGACCGCCTCACCACCGTGAGCCCCACCTACGCGCGCGAGATCACCACGCCGGAGTTCGGCTGCGGCGTCGAGGGCGTGCTGCGCACCCGGGCAGCGGACCTCTCCGGCATCCTGAACGGCGTCGACTACGGCCATTGGGATCCGGCCACCGACGCCGCGTTGCCCGCGCGCTTCGACGCGCAGGATCTCGGCGGCAAAGCGGTCTGCAAGGCGGCGCTGCAGCGCGAGTTCGGCCTCGACGCGCGGACCGACGCCCCGCTCATCGGCATCGTGAGCCGCTTGTCGGAGCAGAAGGGCCTCGATCTCGCCTTGGCGGCGCTGCCGGCGCTGCGGGCCGAGGGCGTGCAGCTCGCGATCCTCGGCAGCGGTGATGCGCCGCTCGAGCGGGCGTTCGCGGACGCCGCCGCCGCGCATCCCGGCCAGGTCGGCGTACACATCGGCTACGACGAGACGCTCGCGCATCGCGTGATCGCGGGCGCCGACCTCATCCTCGTGCCCTCGCGCTTCGAGCCCTGCGGGCTGACCCAGCTCTACGGCATGCGCTATGGCACCCTGCCGCTGGTGCGCCGCGTCGGCGGTCTCGCCGACACGGTGGACGACGCCTCGGGGTTCATCTTCGAGGCGGCCGATTCGTCATCGCTCATCGAGGCTGCGCGACGAGCCGTGCTCACGCTGCGCGAACCCGCCCGCTGGCGCGCGATGCAACAGACCGCGATGGCGCGCGACCACAGCTGGTCCGCCGCTGCGGCGCGCTATCTTGCGCTGTACCGGTCCTTGATGGCTTGACTGCGGCCTAGCCGGCCGCCTTGAAGCGCCGCAACGCCGCGACGAGCGCCGCGTTGTCCTCCGGCCGCCCGAGCGAGATGCGGCTCCAGTCGGTGAGCGGCGGGAACGGCCGACCGACCTCGATGCCGAGTCCGCGCATGCGGTCGCGGAACGCCGTCGCCGGCATGCCGGTACGCACGAACACGAAGTTGCCGTGCGAGTCGCTGCACGCCATGCCGAGTTCCCGGCAGACCGCCGTGACGCGTCGCCGGTCGGCCATGATGCTGTCGCGGGACCGGGCGATGAACTCGCGGTCGCCGAGGCTGGCGGTCGCCGCGACGATGCCCGGCAGGTTGGGGCTCGTCAGCTCGAGTTCGCGCAACCGCGCGATCGTGTCGGGGCGGCCGATGGCATAGCCCACGCGCAATCCGGCGAGCCCGTGCACCTTCGAGAAGGTGCGCAGCACGATGACATCGGCGTTGCCGCGGGCGAGATCGACCATGCTCTCGGTGGCGCCCGGCTCGACGAAGTCCATGTAGGCCTCATCGACGACCACCAGCGTGCGGGCGGCGAGGGTGAGGCACAGCTCCCGCAACTGCGGGCCCGGCAACACCGTACCCGTCGGGTTGTTGGGGTTGCAAAGATAGACGAGCCCGGTGCCCGTCGGCGTCGCCGCATCGATGGCTGCCGCGTCATGCCGCAGCTGCGCATCGAGCGGCACCCGGCGCACCGTGGCGCCGACCTTCTCGGCGAAGGTCATCAACTGCCCGAACGTCGGCCACGCGCAGGTCACCGTGCCGCGGGTGGCCCAGCCGAGCGCCAGCATGTGCAGCAGCTCGCCGGAACCGGATCCGAGCGCGATGCGTTCCGGCGCGACCGACTCGTACGCCGCGATCGCGCCGATCAGCTGCTCGGCGTGTTCGTCGACATACCGATGGCCTTCGTCGATGGCTGCGACCAGGGCGGCGCGCGCCTTGGGGCCAGGACCCAGCGGGTTCTCGTTGTAGTGGAGCAGGATCCGCCTGCCCTCGCGACCCGTAGCCGCGACTGCGAGGGGCGCATCGATGAGGGGCGTGTCGGCAAGCGCGGTCACGGCGCGCGCCTGCAGGAGTCCGGCACCGAGCGTCAGCGCCAGGGCTTGTCGACGGTTGAGACGGGTCATGCGGCATCTCCGGAAGGTCGAGGGAGAAGGGGTCGATGGAGCGGTCGGGCGAGCACCAGGTCACGCTGCAGGTCGGTACCCAGCAGGAAACGCTGCTCTCCCTGCTCGAGGAAACCGAGTCTGCGGTAGAACGCGATCGCACGGGCGTTGCGCTCCCACACGCCGAGCCATGCCGTACGGGCGCCCCCCGCGTACAAGGTCTCGAAACAGGCCTGCATGAGCGCTGCCGCAAGGCCGGTGCCGTGGAAGTCCCGGGCGAGATAGAAACGCTGGATCTCGCCGGGGGCCTCGCCGGTCACGCAAGCGGGCGACGCACCCCAGCGCAGCTGCGCGAACGCCGACAGGGCGCCGCCGTCCTCGGCGAGCAGCGTCACGCGACCGGCTTCGCCGATCTCCTGTGCCTGGATCGGTTCGCCGTAATGCCGCTGGCAGTGCAGGTCCATGTCGGAGGCCGCGTTCATCGCCGCGAAGGCGTCGCGGAAACTGCGCTCCGCGAGCTCGGCGAGCGCCGCGGCGTCGGCCGGCAAGGCTCTGCGGATCATCGGACGGCCTCGGTGCCCGGGGGAGTTTCCCCGCCGGTCATCCTAGCGCAGTCGCTAGGCCGCCGCGTCGCTCGCCGCGGGATCGGGCGCATCGCCCTCCTCCATCCCGAGTTCTTTGAGCTTGCGGGTGAGGGTGTTCCGGCCCCAGCCGAGCAGCTTCGCGGCGTCCTGGCGGTGACCGCCGGTGTGCTTCAGGGCGACGCGGATCAGGGTGCGCTCGAACTCGGGCGACGCGGTATCGAGCAGCGGCGGCGAGCCGTTGCGCTGCGCCTCGGCCTCCGCCCAGCGCGCCAGCAACGCCGACCAATGGTCCGCGTCGGCTGCGGCGCTCGCCGCGGCACCGGCGATCTCCGCGGGCAGGTCCTCGGCCCGCACCTCGGAGCCGGGCGCGAGCACGGTGAGGCGTCTGCAAAGATTGACGAGTTCGCGCACATTGCCCGGCCAGGCATAGCCCTCGAGCGCCGTCCGCGCTTCCGGCGCGAGGGTCTTCGCCTCGACGCCCATCTCGGTGGCGGCGATGCGCAGGTAGTGCGTGAGCAGGTCGGCGACGTCCTCGCGCCGCGCGCGCAGCGGCGGCAGCTCCATGCGGATCACGTTCAGGCGATGGAACAGGTCCTCGCGGAACAGGCCGCGGGCGACGCGGTCCTCGAGGTCCTGGTGGGTCGCTGCGATCACGCGGACATCGATACGCACCGGGACCTGGCCACCGACGCGATAGAACTCGCCCTCTGCGAGCACGCGCAACAGCCGTGTCTGCAGCGCCGTCGGCATGTCGCCGATCTCGTCCAGGAACAGCGTGCCGCCGTCGGCCTGCTCGAACCGCCCGCGGCGCAGCGCGTCGGCGCCGGTGAACGACCCTTTTTCGTGGCCGAAGAGCTCGGATTCGAGGAGCTCCGAGGGGATCGCCGAGGTGTTGAGCGCGATGAACGGCCGCGACGCGCGCGGGCTGTGGTCGTGCAACGCGCGGGCGACGAGCTCCTTGCCGGTGCCGGACTCGCCGGTGATGAGCACCGTCGCGGCGGATCGCGACAGGCGGCCGATGGCGCGGAACACCTGCTGCATCGCCGGCGCCTTGCCGAGCAGGTCCGGCGTACGGCCATCGCTGCCCGGCTCGACGCTCGGGCGGCGCACGCTCTGCGCCGCGCGGCGCACGAGCTCCACCACCTGGTCGATGTCGAACGGCTTCGGGAGATACTCGAAGGCACCGCCCTCGTAGGCCGCGACCGCGTTGTCGAGGTCCGCGTGGGCGGTCATCACGATGATCGGGAGCTGCGGCCGAGTGCTGTGGATGCGTCGCAGCAGCTCGAGACCGGACTGGCCGGGCATGCGGATATCCGTGACGAGCACGTCGGGCGCGTCGGTGCGCAACGCGTCGAGCGCCGGCTCTGCCGCCTCGAAGATCCGCGGCAACATGCCACCGCCCTTCAGGGCGCGCTCAAGCACCCAGCGGATGGAGGCGTCGTCGTCGACCAGCCAGACCCGCAGCGGCCGCGCGCTCATGCGCCCTCCCCGGATGCGGCACCCGATGCCGAAAGTCCCTGCGACGGACCGAGCGGCAACAGCAGGCTGAACACCGTACGACCGGGCTCGCTCTCGAACTCGATGAGGCCGCCGTTGCGCGTGACGATCTCCTGCGCGACGGCGAGCCCGAGACCGGTGCCGTTCGCGCGACCCGTGACGAGCGGATAGAAGAGGCTGCCGCGGATCTCCGGCGGCACGCCCGGGCCGTCGTCGACGACCTCGATGCGCACCGCGAGACGATGACGGGCGAGGCCGATGTGCGCGTTGGCGACGGCGCGCGTGCGCAGCACGATGCGCCCCCGTTCACCGACCGCCTGCAGCGCGTTGCGCGCGAGGTTCAGCAGCGCTTGCACGAGCTGGTTGCGGTCGAACACGCCGTCCGGGACGGAAGGGTCGTAGTCCCGCTCGAGCGACACGCCGACCCGCGCCTCGGCCTGCAGCAAGCGGAACACGTGCTCGCAGATCTCGTGGATGTTGAGCGGGGTCTTGTGCGGCGCGCGGGCCGGACCGGACATGCCGTCGACCAAGGCGGTCAGCCGGTCGGCCTCGTTGATGATGACCGTGGTGTATTCCCGCAGCGCCGCATCCGGCAACTGCCGTTCGAGCAGCTGCGCGGCGCCGCGCAGGCCGCCGAGCGGGTTCTTGATCTCGTGGGCGAGCTGTCGGGTCATCATGCGGCTGCCCTCGAGCCGCGCGCGCAGCTCGTTCTCGCGGTTGATGCGGTTGCGCGGCGCGGCGTCGACCATCTCGACGAGCAGCCGGCGACTGCGCCCCGGTTCTTCGACCGGCGTGACGATGAGATCGACGATGCGCGCGTCGCGCGGCGCCGAGGCCGGTCGCAGCGCGAGTTCACGCTCGGAGAACACCTCGCCCCGCTCGCGCGCACGCTGCAGCAAGGCCTGCAGCGGCGCCGGGTCGGTGACGAGCTCGAAGAACGGCCGCCCGCGCGCCTGGTTGAGACCGACGCCGAGCAGCCCCTGCGCCGCGACGTTCGCGTGGATCACGCCGTCCGCGGCATCGAGCAGCACCACGCCCGTCGCCAGCGCATCCAGCAGATCCGATGGATCGTGGTGCGCGGCGAAGGACGCGAACAGGCGTTCGACCGCCATGGCGGAGGCGGCGCCCGGCCGTCAGCAGCTGTAGTAGAGGTCGAGCTCGACCGGATGCGTGCTCATCCGGAAACGCGTGACTTCCTGCAGCTTGAGGTTGATGTAGGCGTCGATCACGTCGTTGGTGAACACGCCGCCCCGGGTCAGGAACTCGCGGTCCTTGTCGAGGTGCTCGAGCGCCATGTCGAGCGAGTGGCACACCGTCGGGATGTGCTTCGCCTCCTCGGGCTCGAGGTCGTAGAGGTCTTTGTCCGCCGGGTCGCCCGGGTGGATCTTGTTCTGGATGCCGTCGAGGCCGGCCATCATCATGGCGGCGAACGCGAAGTACGGGTTGGCCGACGAATCCGGGAAGCGCACCTCGATGCGGCGCGCCTTGGGGTTCGCGACCCAGGGGATGCGGATCGAGGCGGAGCGGTTGCGCGCCGAGTAGGCGAGCATCACCGGCGCCTCGAAGCCCGGCACGAGGCGCTTGTAGCTGTTGGTCCCGGCGTTGGTGAAGGCGTTGAGCGCCTTGGCGTGCTTGATGATGCCGCCGATGTAGTAGAGCGCCGTCTCGGAGAGGCCGCCGTACTTGTCGCCGGCGAAGAGGGCCTTGCCGTCCTTCTGCAGCGACTGGTGGACGTGCATCCCTGAGCCGTTGTCGCCGACCAGCGGCTTCGGCATGAAGGTCGCGGTCTTGCCGTAGCCGTGCGCGACGTTGTGCACGGCGTACTTCAGGATCTGTACTTCGTCGGCCTTCTTGACGAGGCCGCCCGCGCCGATGCCGATCTCGCACTGGCCGCCGGTGGCGACCTCATGGTGGTGCACCTCGACCACGAGGCCGAGCTCCTCGCAGGCCGCGCACATCGCGTTGCGGATGTCCTGGAAGGCATCGACCGGCGGGACGGGGAAGTAGCCGCCCTTCACGCCCGGACGATGGCCCTTGTTGCCCTCGGGGTACTGGGTGTTGCTGTTCCAGGCGCCCTGCACCGAGTCGATCTCGTACGACGCGCCGTGCATCTCGTTCTTCCAGCGCACGCTGTCGAAGATGAAGAACTCGTTCTCGGGGCCGAACATCGCGCCGTCGGCGATGCCGGTGCTCTTGAGGTAGGCCTCGGCACGCTTGCCGAGCGAACGCGGATCGCGCTCGTAGCCCTGCATGGTGGCGGGCTCGATGATGTCGCAGCGGATGTTGACCGTCGATTCCTCAAAGAAAGGATCGAGGATCGCGGTGCTCGGATCGAGCATGAGGATCATGTCCGACTCGTTGATGCCCTTCCAACCGGCGATCGAGGAGCCGTCGAACATCTTGCCGTCGCGGAACAGCCCCTCATCCACGGTCTTGGCGGGGATGGTGACGTGCTGTTCCTTGCCGCGCGTGTCGGTGAAGCGCAGGTCGGCCCACTTCACTTCGCGGTCGTTGATCATCTTGATGACGTCGTTGGCGGTGCTCATGTTGGCTCCATTCATCTGCCGGGTGGAAAACGGTGCCAGTATGATGCAATGGACGTGCCGATGCACCGAAAAACAGACGAATCAGGAGGTTGAGAGCTATGTGCGGCGCGTAATCCTCCCAGAGACGCACTAAATTAGTGCTATTCTGCTATAACTGCACATAATTAGTGCAATACAGCGCTATGGCTGACCGACCGGGGTCCTCGAAACGACCTTCAGGAGCCGCCATCGCAAGGACGATCCATCGGCGGGCGGGTTCGGGACCGTCTGCTCCAGCACACGCAGTTCGTAGGCGTACCCGGGTTCATGGGTGAAACCCTCGATCTCGCTGTAGAAGTACTGCCACGGCAGTTCGGACGCCGTGCGTACCTGCAGGCACTCCATCGGTGCGACCCCCGAGCAGGGCTTGCGATCGGGCGCGACGAACAGCGTCTTCTCGATGCCGGGCGGCGCAGGCGCCACGGTCGTCGGTGCCGGCGTGCCGCTGCAGGCGGAAAGTCCGAGCACGGCGGCGGCCCAGATTGCGTGGTGATGTCCCATGGGGGCCCACGCTAGCAGAACGGCGGATGAAGGGAAGGCTGCGAGTCGGGGGCTTTTGCTCGGGAGCCGTTGTTCGGGGGCTGCAGTACAGGGCGCCCTGTCCTACCATCTGCGCAGGGGGGGGCATGTCACTGCGCAAACTGAAAGTCTGGGAAGCCGCAGGCCTGGTCGATGCCGCGACCGCCGCCCGCATCCGCGACTGGGAGTCGACGCATGCGAGCCCGGTCGCGATGCGCGCGGTCATCGGCATCGCGGTGCTCGCGATCGGCCTCGGACTCATCTCCGTGGTCGCAGCCAACTGGGATGCCGTGGCAGGTGTCGCGCGTCTCGGCGTCCATTTCGCGTTGATGGTCGGCCTCGCGGTCTGGCTGTGGCGCAAGTCTGGTGTCGGCGGCATGGCCGCCGAGGGCGGCCTCTTCGTGTTCGGCATGCTCGGGCTCACGTTCTTCGGGCACATCGGCCAGGTCTACCAGACCGACTCGCCGCTCTGGCAACCGCTCGCCCTCTGGCTCGTGTTGTTCGCGCCGGCGATCCTGCTGCGCGGTACGGGCTGGCTCAACGCGCTGCTGCTGATGGTCGTGATGGTCACCGCCGCGTGGGGTTTCATGGCTTGGACGGTCGGCCTTCAGCCACGGCTCGACCGCATCGACGAGACCGTGCGCATCGTGCTCGCCCTCGCCTCACCGGTGCTGCTCGCCGGCCTCGCGGCCTGGGCGCACACGCGCAGCGCGCGCGAGGTTTTCTGGCGTCGTCTCGGCGAACTGGCACTCGTCTACGCCGCCGGTGGCGCCAGCCTCTTCGCGATCGCGAGTGCGGACGGCCCGTGGCGCAGCGACGAGGAATCGACGCGTCTCTTGTGGTCGGTCATCGTGACGGCAAGCGTCACGCTCGTCACGGCCCTACTGGTGCGGACCTTCCGTCGCGATGCCGAGGGCCGCATCGTGGCGATCCTCTGGCTCGGCCTCGCCGCGATGCCGCTGCTGGCCTACGCGCTGTCCGGCAACAAGGTCGTCGCGGCGCTCTTCTTCATGGCGCTGTGGGCGGGCATCGCGTTCGCCGCGCTGCGCGCCGGTTGGCGCGGCGCGTTCCAGGCCGCCGTCGGGATCGTCGCGCTGCGGCTCGTGCTGCTCAGTTTCGAGCTCGGCGGTGACCTGCTCACGAGCGGTGCCGGACTCATCGCCAGCGGCCTCTTGATCCTCGGCGTCGCCTGGCTCGCCTTGAAGGTCTCCAAGCGCTATGCGCCGGAGGCGCGCCCATGAGCGGCTCGGGGTCCACGCTACGCGGCACCCTGCGCGCCGTCGCGCTCGCGCTGCCCCTCATCGGGCTCGCCGCCGCTTGGGCGGTCTCGCACCACCGCGGCCAGCAAGGCACGGACTGGGAAGTGCCCGTCCAAGGCTACGACCCGCGTGACCTGCTGCGCGGGCACTACATCGTGTTCCAGTACGAATGGCCGGGTCTCGACGATGACGATGTCCCCGGACCGGGCACCATGCTCTGTATCGAAGGCGAGGCGCCGCGCATCGATTCCGTGGAGGTCGTCCCCGAAGGGACACGCTGTCCGCGCCCGGTGCGCGCGGCGTTCGGCGACACGTTGGCGGCCGGCAAGCTCTACATCCCGCAGGACAAGGCGCGCGGCCTCGAAGAGCAGCTTGCCGACCCTGCGCTGCGCGGCATCGTGCGCCTGCGGGTGCGCGACAACGGCCGATACACGCCGATGGACATCCGCTTCGAGCCGCGGCCGCCGGCGCCCTGAGCGACGCCTACAGCAGCTTCTCGATCGGCAGGATCGAGAGCACGCCAAGACCCAGCGACTTGAACGCGGTGCGTCCGGGCTCGCGCTGCAGCACGCGCGTCACCTCGCCCTCGCGCTCGACCCATTCGAGGTCGCCGCCCGCACCCAACCGCACTTCATAGGCGAGCGCCGGGATCTGGGTATCGAACAGGTCCGACAGCTCCGACGCCATGCGCGGCGATCGGATCACGAGACCGAGCTCGGTGTTGTAGATCGCGGAACGCGGATCGAAGTTGAACGAGCCGACGAAGATGCGCTCGCGGTCCGCCGCGAAGGTCTTGGCGTGCAGGCTGGCGCCCGAGATACCGCGCAGCATCCGCGTCATGGATGCGCCTGCCGCGCTCTGCCGTCGCAGCTCGTAGATCTGCACGCCGCCCGCCAGCAGCTTGTTGCGGTAGCGTGCATACCCCGCATGGACCGCGCCGACATCGGTCGCTTCCAGGGCGTTGGTCAGCACGCGCACGCGCACGCCCCGGGCGGCGATCTTCAGCAAGGCCTCGAGGCCGGCCTTGCCCGGCACAAAGTACGGCGACACCAGCAACAGTTCTTTGGATATCTCGCCGTCGAAGGTGCGTGACATCCGCCCGACCAGCAGATCGGATGACGAGACGTTCCCCAAGCCCTTGACCGGTTCGTCGGCGACCAAGCGCGCTTCGGCCCAATCGAGCACCAGGCGATCCGCTGCATAGTCCGACAACAGCCGTGACTCCCGGACTGCGGCGATGTAGCGTACGGCCGCAGGCTGGGCCTGCAGTGTCTCGCCGAGCCCGACCAGACGGGCGCGATCCGCATCGGTGGATGCTTTCAGGATGCCACCGGCCGCATGGCTCGATCCGCTGTCCCAGAACGACTGGAACGAGGCGATCACCTCGTCCACCACCGGCCCGATGACCACCACGTCGAGGTCGATGAACCCGGTGGCGGCTCCGGCATCGAAGTACTCGTCGCCGATGTTGCGGCCGCCCACGACGCAGACGACGCCATCGGCGATCAGCGCCTTGTTGTGCATACGGCGGTTGAGCCGCGAGAAATCCGACAGATAACCGGCGACGCGCAGCTTGCGCTGCATGAACGGGTTGAAGAGGCGCAGCTCCACCTTCGGGTGTTCATCGAGCGCCGCGAGCAGACCGTCCATCCCCGAGGTGTTGTTGTCGTCGAGCAGCAACCGCACCCGCACGCCGCGATCCGCGGCGCGGCGCAGCGCATCGAGCAGCAAGCCGCCGGTGAGGTCGTCGTGCCAGATGTAGTACTGCAGGTCGAGGCTGCTGGTCGCGGCATCGATGAGCGCGATGCGCGCGGCGAAGGCGTCGGTGCCATCGCCGAGGGTGTGGACGCCGTTGAGCGTCGAGGGCCGGCCGGCGCGCAGCTTGCCTGCGGCCGCCACCAGGGCAGACGAGGCAGGCGCAGCGATCGGCGTCGACATGGGGCGATCCTCCAGCGACGGCAGCGCGGCGCAGCCTGCGAGCGCCGCAAGCAGCCACGTCAGCGCTGCAAATCGCAAGACGCGGCGCCCGAGGGCGGGCGCGGCGCCCGCCTTCGACCACCGATGATGATCCATCGGTGGGGATGTTACGCCGCGCCGGCGTCGTATGTCGCGGACCAGATGCTACCGAGCCTCGCGCTCCCGGGCACCGTCACGACGCGGCTGCTCCGTGTTCCGCGGCGCGCGCTCCGCTGCCGGGCGCTGCTGCGGCATCGGACGCTGCTCCGGACGCGCAGCGGGACGCTCCACCGCCGGCCGCTGCTGCACGGCCGGGCGCTGCTGCGGCATCGGACGCTGCTCCGGACGCGCAGCGGGACGCTCCACCGCCGGGCGCTGCTGCGCTGCCGCCGGACGCTGCTGCTGCACGGCCGGGCGCTGCTGCGCGGCCGCCGGGCGCTGCTGCTGCGCGGCAGGGCGCTGCTGCGCGGCCGCCGGGCGCTGCTGCTGCGCGGCAGGGCGCTGCTGCGGCGCAGGACGCTGGTTGCCTGCCGGCAACTTCTCGCGCACGTCACGGTCGCTGATCTTCGGCACGTTCTGCGGCACCTTGCTGCCCGCCGCAGCGGCACCTGCACCGGCGACGCCAGGGCGCGCGCCTTGGTACCCGCTCTGTCCCTTCCATTCGCCGCGGTCATCACGACGCTCGCCGGGCTGCATGCCGCCCGGACGACCCTGCGAATTGACGGCGCCTGCGGGCATCGGCCGTGACGGCGGACGGTAGCTCGTGTCCACTTGCTTGCGCACCTTCGGCGACACGAGTTGCGGACGCTGCGTATCGGCGACGCGCAGGTTCTTCTTGTCGTCGAAACGGTTGTAGTAGTTGTTCTGGTTGTTGACGTTGATGAAGACGTTGTTGTTGTTGATCCCGGGGCGGGTGTAGATCGGCGGCCGCGACCAGCTGCCGGGACGGTTCCAGGCGTTGGGGTAGTTCACCGGCGGACGGTAGCCGTAACCCGGACGATAGCCGCCATAGCCACCATAGCCGTAATTCGGCCGATAGACATAGCCGCCGCCGTACCAGCCGGAGCCGCCGTAGTACATGCCGCCGTAGCCCCAATTCGGGTACGGATAGGGATAGCGGTCGTCATCGTCATCGAAGATGTTGGCGACGATCGCGCCGGCGGCAAAACCGAAGATGCCGGCCGCGACCACATCGCCGGTGGACGGCCCGCTCTTCGCGGTCGTCGTGGTCGGAGTGGCCGCGACCGCGGTGGCCGGCGCGACCGTCGTCGCGACGGCCGGCTGGTACACCGCCTGCGGGTCGTACTGCGGGACGTACACCACCTTGGGCTCGGGGGACTCGACCACCACGACCTTCTGCGTCTCGACCTTCTGCGTCTCGACCGTCTTCGTCGAGACCTTCATCTGCGGCGAGGACTTCAGGTTGCCCGAGTCCACCGCCTGGCCGCGCAGACGCTGCACCGCCGCGAGCACCGCGGCCTGGTCGGTGTTCATCGCCGAACCGAGCTGCTGCGTCCAGTCGAAGTTCTGGCACATCATGTCGACGACCGTCGGGAACTGCAGCAATGCACGCATGCTGGGGCCGAAGCCGGCCTTCTCGGCCTCGGCGTCGAGCGCCTCGCCGGTCGCTTTCTGCTGCAGCAGCCAATTGCCGCCGTCCATCACCTCTTGCGGATGCGTCGCGGAGGTCAGCAGCACGCCGAGCAAGGAATCCGGATACAAGGCGATCGGCGCGAGCAGTTCCTCGAGCGCGGCCGGTGTCATGGCCTCGGGCGGCGCGGGTGGCGCAAGGGCGTTCGCGTCAGGAGGCGTGGCCGCGGTCTCGACGGCAGCCGCCGGGGGCGCCGCATCGACCGCCGGCGCTGCGGCGGCGTCCTGGGCCACCGGCGCGGGCGCGGCCGCAGCGGTCTCGGCCGGTGGCGGCGACTTGCTGCAGGCAGCCAGCAGCGCTGCGCAAGCGAGACCGGCGATGCCGGGGCCGCCGAAGCGGCGGATCGGAAGAAGATGGTCGTGCTTCATGGTCGTTGTCCCCGTGCGTGCAGAGCGCTTGGATAGGTTCACTGCTTCAATAGATCCACTGGATGCGGCCGAGCCAGGTGTCGGTGTTGCCGGTGAGGCCGCCCTTGTCGAGATCGATGTTCCCGTAGCCGACGCTCGCCTTCCAACGGCGCGTCGCCCACCAGTTCAAGCCGAGCCAATAACCGTCCATCTCGCCGCCGTCGACGCGGCCATCGGCGAGGTCGACGCGGCCGACGCGCGCGACGGCCTCGATCGCGCCCCAAGGGCCCTTCGGCTGCACGCGGCGCGCATAACCGGCCTTGCGGTCATAGGGACGGTGCTCGCCCGACAGCACCCAACCTGCGGTGAGGTACCAACCATCGAAGCGCGGCGTGCCGAGCGACTCGCTGCGCACCGAGGAGGTGATGTACTCGCCGAGCAGCGAGTAGCCGCCCTTGGCCCACAGCACCTCGAGGCCGGTGTTCCAAGCGTGGTCGGCATCCAGCGTGCCCGTGTCGACGTAGTTCTTGGCGACGTTCGACGCCGGCTTGCCCTTGAAGCGCAGCTTGTTCCCGTCGCCCGAGTAGTAGCGGACGCTCGCGCCCACGTGCAGGTACTCGTTCCCCGACTCCGAGATCATCGGCAGCGCCGTGACGCGTGCGGTCGCGTCCGTGCCCGTGCCCCAGTAGCCGCCCACCGTCCAAGTCGCGCGCTGGTCGAGCATCGTGTTCGACAGCGAGATGCCGTTGTTGCGCGAGATGAAGAACGGGCTCAAGAGACGCTCGCTGTGCGGCAGGTTGGCGGCATCGCCGACCATCTCGTAGGCGTGGAATTCCTTGATCTTGCCGAGGCTGAGCTTGCCCACGCCGTCGATCTCGGTGGAGACCATCACATCGGTGGTGGTCCACTTGGCATCGGAGGTCTTGTCGAAGCCCTTGTACTCGTAGCTCACCATGTAGTTCCACTTGCGCATGAACTCGAAGTGGCCGCGGGCCATGAAGCGCAGCGAACGGACCTCGTACTGGTCCTCCTGCCCGCCCACCTGCGTGATGCTGTCCGCGTCCTGGTCGAAGACGGTGTAGTCGGCGGGCAGGAAGGCGAAGCCGAACTTCACCGAGAATCGGTCCTTCTCGTCGACGACCTTGGCGGCGGCCAGCGTCTTGTCGGCGAAATCCGGCAACACGTAGGCATCGGCCTCCAAGGCCTGCGCCGCGGCCTCCGCTTCCGGCGGCAGGTCGGATTCGACCGACTGCGCGGCCACGATCGGCGCGAGCGATACCGCGACGAGCGCCGCGAGCAGGCGCCCGGCGCGGGTCCGGAGATCAGGGTGGTTCGTCTTCATGGGTTCGATGCCTCCGGAGATCCGCATGTCCACGGCTCCACGTCAAAGATCAGAATGAATAGCCGAGCGACGTCGCGAGACCCCAGTCGTTCGACCGGGTCCCCGCGACGGTGCGGTTGTCGTAGCTGTCGTAGAGACTCACCTCGAGGAACAGGTCCTCGACCATCTCGCGGCGCAGCCGCAGCGCCGCTTCGCCGCGCACGCGGCCGGACTCGCTGAGGCTCGGCAGCAGCATGAGGCTCGCCGCGAGGTCCATCCGGGGTGCGTCGAAGCGGAAGATGTTGAAAGTGGTGCCGAGCTGCAGTTCGACGCTCTCGCGGCGCGAGCCGTCGGTGAGCGCTTCCGCCGAGGCGGCAAGGCCGACCCCCGCGCGCCATTCGGTATCGGCATGGCGCACGATATACCGGCCGACGCCCCCGCCGATCAGGCTGCGCAGGTCGAGCCCGAGCTCCTGGTTGCGCGTGAAGGACATCGTCGCCTCGCGGTACCAGCCGTCGGCCATGAACCGCTCACGGCTGCCGGCAAGCGTGGCGCGCTGGCTCGAGGGCGCCTCTTGCTGGCTGGTCAACTGCGCATCGAGCGAGACACGCCAGTGCACGCTCTGGCCACGCGAGCCGACCGAGGTCCCGAGATTGAAGACCTGCACGTCGCTCGCCTGCGTGAAGCTGTAGCCGACGCTGAGGCTGCCGTAGAGGCGCTCCAGCCCGGATCCGGTATCGAGCGCGGTGATGCGCGCGACCTCGCCGAGCGGCAGATCCTGGGGTGCGGCGCCCGAGAGGCGCAGCGTGGCGGGCGTCTCGCCCCGCGCAGCGCCGTTGCCGAGCAACCGCCGGCCATCCAGCATCTCGACCTGCAGCGTCCGCGTGGTCGTGAGCGAGGCGATCTTGGCCCACTCTATGTACAAGGTCCCCATGCCGTCGGTCGCGAACTTGAGCTGCCCGTAGGCGAGTTCCTTGACCTCACCGGTGATCCGATCGCCATTGACCAGGACCACCACATCGGACTTCGCCGCCCAGACAGGTAGCGGCACCACAAGCGACGCGAGCGCAGCCGCCCACCGTCCAGCGCGCATCGGCCGGGTGTTCATCGCGCCATCCTCGCCGTTTGGGCTGCGCCGCCCATTGGCCTTTCGTTCAACCTTGCCCGGGCGGGGGGCGCGCTAGAGTGCCGCCCGTCGTTTTCCCAAGGAGAGTCCGCCATGCGCACCCCGTTTGCCCACACACTTCCGGTCGTCATCGCCGCCCTCGCTGCGTCCACGGTGGCTGCACCGGGCCAAGCCGCAGACTGGTCGCACACCGTGACCCCGTACCTGTGGGGTTCCGGGATGTCCGGCAAGACCACGGTCGGCACGGCTGCGGGTCCGCTCGAGGCGGACGTCGATGTCGGCTTCGACGACATCCTCAGCAACCTCAAGTTCGGCGCCATGGCCTCCTACCGCGGTGACCGCTCGGACGGCTGGGTGGTGATGGCGGATGCCATCTATATGAGCCTCGAGGCGGACAAGCGGTCGAACGTGGGTCCGGTGCTGGTCGACACCACCGTCGGGGTCAAGCAGACCGCGCTCGAACTCGACCTCGGCTACCGGGTGAACGATCAGGTCACGGTGTTCGGCGGGCTGCGGTACAACGACGTGGACGCCGACCTCGACGTGGTCCGCACGGGCCCCGGCGCCGGCGCGAACCGCGCCGCGAGCAAGGGCGACTCCTGGATCGACCCCGTGATCGGTGTCACGGCGCGTTACCCGATCAACGAGACCTGGTCCTTGGGCGTACGCGGCGATGTCGGCGGCTTCGGCGTCGGTTCGGACCTCACCTGGCAGATGATGGCGACCGTGAATTGGAAGGTCCGGGACGACCTTGAGGTCGTCGCCGGTTACCGCTACCTCGACGCCGACTACGAAGACGGCAGCGGCACCGACGTCTTCAAGTACGACATGGTCACGAGCGGCCCGGGGATCGGCGTCAGCTTCAAGTTCTGAGCGCCGCCCCCGGCCACGGACCTTACTTGCGGCCGATGCCGTGCGCGGCGTCGAGCTGCTTGCGCAGGATGCGCGCCCACGAGGAGGCGATGATGCCCGCTTCCTGGCGGTTCACCACGCTGTTCGTGAGGGTCATCATGCCGGTGCCCTGAGCCTCACGCCGATCGACGACGCGCGCGATCACCTGGCCGCTCTCGGAGTCGACCAGCTCGCCCACGAGGGTCATCTCGCCCGCCGACACCGTATAGGTACGCGTGCGGCCGGGCGACATCGTGTCGGGCGCGTTCACGTACAGATCCGCGATGCTCGCGCGCAGACGCAGCACATCAGGGCCCGCCTCGGTGACGATCTGGTAGGTGCCACCCTTGCCGATCTCCTTGGCGAACTCTTCCTGCACGACCATCGCGACGCCGCTGCGGATGTTCTCGCGGTCCTTGGCGTCGACCTTCATGCGGCTGCCGGTGCGGTTCGGGTCCCAGTCCTTGCGGAACGCCACCTCGACCGGGTCGATGATGAGCTTGTTGTAGCCGGCGAGCGTGGCGCCCGGCCGCGAATACGCGAGGTCGATGCCCTTGACCTTGATCTTCTCGAGGCCGTCGTGGCTCATCCCTTCTTCGAGCGCCGCGCGAGGCGACTGGGCGGCGGTGACGGACGGCAGCACGGCGGCGAGCGCGAGAGCCGCAGCTGAGGCGATGACGGTGAACTTCTTCATGGCGATACCCCGATAAGGATGAGAGTCGTGGATCCGCAGTGCGTGGCGCGACCTGCGGGCAGCGTCATTTTACCTGCCGACCACGATTTCCGTCGCAACCTCGGCCCGGCCAGGCTTGCACTTTCGTACAATCCGCCCCCGGAGACCGACCGATACGATGTCGGATGGCCTTCGTTCCCTACAACCGCCCGCCTATCCGAGAGACACCCATGACTTTGCGCTCGTCGCTGTTGCCGCTGCTCGCCGCCGTCGCCCTCCTCACCGGATGCGCCACCGCACCCCAGCCCTTCGAGCTCCAGAACACCCTCGAGGCACGGGCGACCGTGACCCAGCTCGACCTCGCCACCCGGCTCATGACCTTGCGCGGTCCGGCCGGCAACGAATTCACCTTCGAGGTCGATCAGGCCGTGCGCAACCTGCCGCAGGTCAAGGTGGGTGACGACGTGGTCGTGCGCTACTTCGAGACCATCGGCGCCGCCATGCGCAAGCCGGGCGACTCCACCGAAGCCTCCATCGCCCTCGCGGACGGCGTCGCCGACCCGGGCGACCGTCCGGCTGCGGGCATCGGCGCCAGCACCACGCTGCCCGTGACCATCGTCGGCGTCGACAGCAAGACCAACGAAGTGCGCTTCTACGGCCCCGACAAGCGCGTCCGCACCGTCGAGCTCGAGACGCCCGAGGCGCAGGCCTTCGCCAAGAAGCTGAAGGCCGGCGACGAAGTCATCGTCACCTTCACCGAGGCGCTGGCGGTATCGATCGAGCCGGCGCGCTGACGCAGACCGTCTAGCAGGCGATCGAGCGAACGCGGAATTACCGCGTTTCGCTCGCTCAGTCTATCTTGACGACCGTCTCGGTCGCCGCATCGCTCCAATCGGCGGCGCGCGCCACGCTACTCAGATAAGGCTTCCGCGCAACCATCAGGCACAGCAGCCCGAGTCCGCCGGCCACACCGCCGACCGAGGCCAATGACCATGCCAACGCAGCATCGTCACGGAACACGAAGTCGGTGACCAAAGCGATCAGGGTCGGTCCGATCCCGAGCGCTACGACCTGCGCGATGAGGAAATAGACTGCGATGACCTGCGCACGCAGCTGATTCGGCGTGATCAGCTGCAACGCGACCGGCGAGTAGCCTTGCTGCATGCCGATGAAGAACAGCAGCACGGCCAACACCACGAGCGAGGCTTCAGCGGTGGGCATCAGCGGTGCAGCCACCGCCGCGGGCACCAGGAACGCGAAGGCGATGATAGACGCGCGCATCGGTGCATCTCGATGTCCTTGCCGCGCAAGGCGATCGACGAACCAGCCACCGAACAGGGTTCCGGCGGTGCCGAAGACCGCCATGACGAGGCCGAACGCGTAGCCGATGTCCGCCATCTCCCAGCCGAACGAACGCCGCAGCGACTCAGGGATCCACGCGAGGTAGCCGACGACGGCGATGCCGCCGAACGAGAACGCGGCGATGATGCGCGAGACCGTCGCGAAATTGCTGCGGAAAAACCGGGTCAATTCCGCCGAGCCAGCCCCGCCGGACGCAGTACGCGCGACGCCGCGGCGCGCGGGCTCCTTCACCGTGAGCATGATGACCAAAGTGAGCAGGATCCCCGGCGCACCGACCACGAGGAACGCCAACTGCCAATTGCGCACCTCTCCGAGGATCGGCAGCGTCGTCGAGTCGGCACCGGATAACGCGCCGATGACGGCACCACCGACGATCAGCGCGAGTCCGCCCCCCAAGAAAAGACCGATCGAATACGTGCCGATCGCACGTCCGAGCCGATGAGGCGGGAAATAGTCGCTCAACATCGAGTAAGCCGACGGCTGAAGCGCAGCCTCCCCGACCCCCACACCCACTCGGGCCAGGAACAGCTGCCAGTAGTTCTGTGCGAGGCCGCAGAGGAAGGTCATCACACTCCAGAAGAAGACGCCGATCGCGATGATGGTGCGCCGTGGCTTGCGATCCGCCAGCTTCGCGATCGGGATGCCCGCCACGGTGTACAGCACGGCGAACGCCAGCCCGATCAGCAGACTCAGTTGCGTATCCGTCAGACCGAGGTCGCGGCGGATCGGTTGCACCAACAGGGTGAGGATCTGACGATCCACCAAAGCGACCAGATACGCGACGATCAGGACGCCGACGACGTACCACGCCGCGAACGGACTCGGCCATGGCTGCCCGGACGGGTCATCAGACGCTTCATTTTTCATGCATGGACTCCCGGCGCTGTTGCTACGATGGACCGATGAAAGACCGCGCAACCGGAACCGTCGAAATCAACGGCCGCTACGCTTGGTATGTCGTCGGCGTGCTGATGTTCGCCTACGTCGTCTCGTTCATCGACCGGCTGATCCTGGGGCTGCTCGTCCAACCCATCAAGCAATCCCTGCAGGTGAGCGACATCGAGATGGGCCTGCTCGCAGGCATCGGATTCGCGCTCTTCTACACGATCATGGGGGTGCCGCTCGCGCGCCTCGCCGACTCCGGCAACCGAAAATGGCTGATCATCGCCGGCGCCTCGCTGTGGACGTTGATGACGGCCGCGAGCTCGCTCGCCGAATCGTACACGCACCTCTTGATCGCGCGCATCGGCGTCGGCGTCGGCGAAGCCACGCTGACGCCTGCGGCGATGTCGATGATCGCGGACTATTTCAGCCGCGACCGCGTCTCGCGGGCGATCGGCACCTACTCGATCGGCGTCTATCTCGGCGCAGGCCTCGCACTGCTCGGCGGCAGCGCGGTGGTGCAGGCGATCTCGGGCATGGATCTCAGCGGCGGCGCGTTCAGCGGCTTCGCGCCATGGCAGCTCGCCTTCCTTGCGGCAGCCACGCCCGGCATCGCGGTCGTGCTGCTGATGCTCACGGTGCGCGAACCGCCGCGACAAGAGCTGTCCGGCACCGCCACGGATGCCCGCGTCGCGCTGCCGCTGAGCGAAGTGTTCACGTTCATGGGCGCCAACAGGCGTCTGCTCGTCGGTCACTTCATCGGCTATGGGCTCGTGGGTACCGCGGTCACCGCCTATCTCGTCTGGGCGCCGGAGATGCTGCGGCGCAGCTTCGACATCCCCATCGGCACTGCCGGCTTCGCCTACGGCATGCTGCTCGTGACGCTCGGCGCCCTCGGCCCATTCATCGGCGGTTGGTGGGCGCAGCGCGCGGCGACCCGCGGCCAACCCGATGCAGAGATCGCCGTGTCGATCCGTGCATTGCTGTGGCTCGCGCCGTTCGCGATCGCAGGTCCCCTGATGCCGACCTTGGCGGGCGCCGTCATCGTGCTGGCACCGGTCGTGTTCCTGCTGTCGATCCCGCAGGGACTGGCGCCCGCCGTGCTGCAGCTCGTCTCGCCCAACCGCATGCGGGGTCAGGTGCTTTCGGCGTTCGTGCTCTGCGCGGTGATCTTCGCCTACAGCATCGGCCCGACGGCCGTACCGTTCGCGGCCAGCCGGCTGTTCGGCGATGAAGACGCTCTCGACAAGGGCATGGCGCTGGTCGGCGGGCTCTGCGTCCCGCTCGGCGCGTTGGCGCTCGCCTGGGCGCGCCGCCCTTTCGGCGAGGCCATGCGGGCGGGTGGTCGATCCGGTTGAACCGACCACCCGCCGCTCCGCATCACTTCCAGCGATATTCCGCGCTCAGTCCGTAGGTGCGCGGCATGCCGTAGACGATCACGCCCCAGCCGTTCGAGGCCGGCGTGCTGAGCGTGTCCATGATGTACTCCTCATCGGCCAGATTGCGGCCGTAGAGCGACACGTTCCAACGGTCGTCCGTGGAGCGCCAGCTGACGCTGCCGTTCCAGAGGCCCTGTTCCGGCACCTCCAGCGCCACGTTGTTCTGGATCTCCTTGAACTGCTTGCCGGACCGGTTGATGTCGGTGGCGAAGCGCAGATAGCCCCGCTCACCCATCGGCACGTCGTACTGCATCGCGAGATTCACCGTGTACGGCGGCGAGTTCGCGAGCTTGCGCGGCGCCTTCACGCCGGCCGCGGCGAACGGTCCGTCGAACAACGGCTGCGGATCCTTGTTCTCGGTGCGCAGGAGACCCAGACCGGCACGGATCTCGAGGTTGGGCGTCGGTCGCGCCGTCACATCGAACTCTGCACCGTAGATCTCCGCCTCGGACACGTTGGCGAGGAAGTTCTGCACCACGCCGGTCGCCGACGGACGGGAGGACACCGCCTGCAGGTTGGTGTAGTCGCTGTAGAAGAACGCGCCGTTGAAGATGACGCGCCGGTCGGCCCAATCGCTCTTGAAACCGATCTCATAGGCCTTCACGTCTTCGGGCTTGTACGGGATCCACTGCGCGATGTTGGTCACGAAGCCGCCGTTGAAACCGCCCCCCTTGTAACCCTTGGCTGCACTGGCATAAAGCAGGAGGTTGTCGGCAGGCTTCCAGTCGAGGGCGACGCGCCAGGTATTGGCCTTGTCCTCGGTCTTGCCGGTGACCGGGATCGGCGGTTGGCCTGCAACGGTGATGACGCCCGGGACGGTCGCCAGCACGATGCGGGTCGCCTGGTCGAAGCTAGGCGGACGCAGGAAGGAGGACTCGCTGGTGAACTCGATGTCTTCCTTCAGGTAACGCGCGCCGAGGGTCAGCTTCCAACCTTCGGCGAAGCGCCAATCGACCTGACCGAAGCCGGCGATCTGAGTCTGGTCCTGGTCGTAGATCACCTGCGCGCGGTTCACGAGGAAGTTGTCGACGAACAGCACGCGCGGCGGATCCTCGGCCACCCACTCATCGGTGTAGTGCGCGCCGACGATCCACGAGACGTCGCTGTCGCCCGAAGAGGCCAGACGGAACTCCTGCGCATAGGCCTCGATCTTGCTCGCGAAGTAGAGGTCGAGGAACAGCAGCGGCTGCGCGTCGGACTCCTTCGGCTGGAACCGGTCGTACTCCTCGTACGACGTGATCGATGTGAACGTCATGCCGTTCGCGAGCTCGTAGCTCAGGTTGAGCCCGGCGCCCAAGTTGCTGTTGTCGAGCGGCCACTCGTCGAAGTTGAGCGCCTTCCCGTTGTAACTGATGTCGTTGCGGGCGGTGTAGTCCCCGGCGTAGACATCGTTGTCCTTGTCGCTGTACTGGAGCAGGTCGACGCAGTTGGCCGGATCACGCTGGCCGCGCAGCACCGCCGAACAGAAGCGGCTGGCAGCCGGCGTCGAGCCGGTCGCGCCCTTGTTCCAGAACCCGACATGCTGGAAGTACGAGCCTTCCGAGCTGTCCTGGCCGCCATGGACGTTGAAGTTGATGTCCAGACGATCCGAGGGCTGGAAGCGCAGCTGCGCACGCCAGGCGTTGATGTCCACCTCGCCGTGCTTCTTCCCGCTCGTGCGGTTGAGTACATGACCCTTGCCCTGCTGGATGCCGAACACCGACAGCCGGCCGGAGATCGTATCCGTCAGGCCACCGCCGATGGCGGCCTCGTACTCGAGACGGTCGAAGCGTCCGAAGGAGCCTTTGACGTAGGCGTCGGTCTCCTGCGTCGGCTTGCGCGTGATGTAGTTGATCGCGCCGCCGTTGGTGTTGCGGCCATAGAGGGTGCCCTGCGGACCCTTGAGGACCTCGAGCCGCTCCATGTCGAACAGCTGCAGACCCATCAGGGCGATCGACGGCAGATAGACCTCGTCGACGTAGAAGCCGACACCCGGCTTGCTGTTGGCCTGGAAGTCGTTCATGCCGATGCCACGGATGGTGGCCACGGGCATCGAATTTCCCCAGACATATTTGATGTCGAGGTTGGGCGTCTGCGACGCGACCTGCGTGATGTCCGTCCAACCACGCGCTGCCAGATCATCGGCGGAGAATGCCGAGATGGCGATGCCGACATCCTGGAGCTTCTCGGCACGCTTCTGGGCGGTGACGACCACCTCTTCGAGCCCGATGTCCTCCGCAGCGGTGACGGGACCGACAGCGAACAGGGGTAACATGATCCCCAATGTCCCGCCGAGCATCCCCGTCAGGGAACCCTCTTTATGCGTTTTCATTTTGGTCTCCTGATTGATTCCTGATTGATCGCAACCATCACTGCGGCCGGGCCGCTCACTCGAAAGCTTTGTATTTCGCGAGATGCCGGACGGGCTTGGACAGGGCGTCGCGGCGGAAGGGATCGCCGAGTTCCTGAGTCACCATCATCTCGAGGATCGTGGTCTTGCCCGCCGCCTGGTTCTCGATGGAGGTGCGCAGCGCGGGTCCGACGTCCTCCAGACGCTCGACCGTCACCCCCTCACAACCAAAGGCACGCCCCACCGCAGCCCAGCTCGGGTTGTCGAGGTTCACGCCTTGGAAGCGACGGGAATAGAAGTCCACGTGGTTCTTCTTTTCGGCGCCCCACTGTCCGTTGTTGAAGACCACCGCCGTGACGCCGATCTGCTCGCGCACGCAGGTCAACATCTCGTTGAAACTGATGCCCCAGGCGCCATCGCCGACATACGCGATCGCGGGACGTCCGGGTTCGGCGACCTTCGCGCCGCAGACGACCGGGAAGGCATAGCCGCAGTTGCCGAAGCTCATCGCAGCGAACATCGATCGGGGACGGTCGAAGCGCAGGTAGGAGTTGGACACCGAACAGATGTTGCCGATGTCGGTGGCGACCATCGCATCCGCTGGCATCGCCCGCTCGAGTTCGCGCAGCATCTCGCGCGGATGCATGTGACGCGAGTCACAGGCGATCTCGGTCGAGAAAGGATCGCGTTCCTGGGTCCAGGCGGACAGCTCGGACTCCCAGGTCTCTTTCTCGGCGCGGATCCGTGCGGCGCGTCCGGCCGCATCGGACTGACAGGCGAGGCTGCGCGAACCCAGCCGCTCGGCGAGCGCATGCGCCACGGCGCGCGCATCACCGTTGATGCCGACGCTGATGGGTTTGACCAAGCCCAGCATGCGCGGGTCGGTATCGATCTGGATGATCTTGGCGTCGCGTGGCCAGTAATCGAGCCCGTGCTGCGGCAGCGTGCCGAACGGGCCGAGCCGGGTGCCGAGCGCGAGCACCACGTCGGCCTGCGCGATGAGTTTCATCGCGGCTTTTGACCCTTGATAGCCGAGCGGACCCGCCCACAGCGGATGTGAGGCCGGGAACGCATCATTATGCAAATAGCTGGTGCAGACCGGCGCACCGAGACGCTCAGCGAGGCGCACGGTCTCGGCATGGGCGTCAGCGAAGATCACGCCGCCGCCGGCCAGGATCACCGGGAAGCGCGCCTGCGCGAGCAGATCGGCTGCACGGTCCAGATCCGCCGGATCGCCGGGACCACGACCGATGCGGATCGGCGCCGGGATCGCGGTCTCGAAGTCGCCATAGAAGTAGTCGCGCGGAATGTTGAGCTGCGCGGGGCCCATCTCGAGCATCGCGCGGTCGAAGCAGCGCGCCGTGATCTCGGCCATGCGCCGCGGGTTGTTCACGTGCCCTTGGTATCTGGTGATCTTCGAGAAGATGGGCAACTGCTCGGTCTCCTGGAACCCGCCGAGCCCCATGCCCATCGAACCCGACTCCGGAGTGATGAACACCACGGGGGAATGCGCCCAATAAGCGGCCGCGACGCCGGTGACGAAGTTGGTGACGCCGGGACCGTTCTGCGCGATGCAGACCCCGTGACGTCCCGACGCGCGCGCATAGCCGTCGGCCATGTGGATCGCGCCCTGCTCGTGGGCGACCGGCACGAACCGGATACCGGCGGCGGGAAACAGATCGAGGGCGTCCATGAACGCCGACCCGACGATACCGAAGACATGGGTGACCCCGTTCGCCACCATCGTCTCGACCAAGGCCTCGGAGGGCCCCATTCGCTGCACTGTCATGTTTGACCGTCTTGCTGTTAGAGATGTTTCATATGACCCCGTGAAATGGTATATACGCAAAACGGGCTCGCTAGACAAGCAGTCTCACTCAGAACTATTTTGCGTCTCGCTGAGCGGAACAATTGAGCAATCCAGAGGACAGGAGTCGGAACCATGACAGGACAAGTCATCTCTTTCCCGCGCGAAGCCCCGGATGTCGTCAACGAGACGTCCTCCACCCTCAAGGCGTTCGGGGTCCTCGAGGTCTTGGTGCGGATGGGCCGGCCCGTAACTCTGTCGGAACTGATGCAGGCCACTGAACTGCCCAAGCCCAGCCTGCACCGCACCCTCGCCCTGTTCGAGGAGGCCGGACTGCTGTCCCGCGAGCCGGACGGGCGGGCCTACACGGTGGGTCAGCGACTGTCGCGCTTCGGTCTCGACATCCTGCGCAACGACGCCGCCGCGGCCGAGCGCCGCCTCATCCTGCGTCGCGTGGTCGCCGAGATCGGTGAGTCCTGCAACCTCGCCGTGATGCACCGCGGCGATCTCATCTACCTCGACCGCATCGAGGCCGACTGGCCGCTGCGCCTGCAGTTGCCGGTCGGCGGCGCCTCGCTGCGTCCGCATTGCTGCGCGAGCGGCAAGCTCCTGCTCGCTCACCGTGGTGTCGCGGAGCGGGACCGCCTGCTTTCGAAAATGGCGCTCGAGCGGTTCACCGACCGCACCATCACCGACCAGCAGGTGCTGCAATCGGAGCTCGACCGCATCCTGCAGAACGGCTACGCGGTCGACAACGAGGAGTACGTGATCGGTGTCGCCTGCGTGGCCGTGCCCGTCGCCGACTCGCGTGGCGAAGTGGTGGCCGCGCTCGCCGTGCAAGGCGCCACCGCGCGCTTGCCGCTCATGCGCGCCATCGAGTTCGTTCCGCGCCTGCGCGAGGCTGCAGCGCAGATCAGTTCGACGTTGGGGTAAGACACCGGGGGTGATCGAGATGTCCGCTTCTTTGCTCGAGAGTCATTGGCTGCCGTTCACCGACAACCGCGCGTTCAAGCGCGAACCGCGGCTGTTCGTGAAGGCGAAGGGCATGCACTACTGGAACGAGCGCGGCGACCGCATCCTCGACGGCAGCTCAGGGCTCTTCACCAGCGCGGCCGGCCACTGCCGGTCCGAGATCGCCGCAGCGGTCTCGCAGCAGCTCGAGACGCTCGATTTCACACCGTCGTTCATGCGCGGACATCCGCTGGCGTTCAGGCTCGCCGACGAAGTGGCGTCGCTCATGCCGGCCGGTCTCGGCCATGTCTTCTTCTGCAACTCCGGCTCCGAGTCGGTCGACACCGCGATGAAGATCGCCATGGCTTACCATCTGGCCCGAGGTGAAGGCCAGCGCTCACACTTCGTGTCGCGCGAGCGCGCCTATCACGGCGTCAACATCGGCGGCACGGCGCTCAGCGGCATGGTGCGCAACCGCGAGGCTTTCGGCACTCTGCTGCCCGGTGTCTTGCATATGCGCCATACGCTGCTGCCCGAGAACCGTCTCAAGCGCGGCCAGGGCGATGTCGGCGTTGAGCTCGCCGACGATCTGTTGCGCTTCGTGCAACTGGTCGGCGAGAAGCGGATCGCAGCGGTGTTCGTCGAACCGATCGCAGGGTCCACCGGTGTCATCGTGCCGCCGAAAGGCTATCTGGAGCGCATCCGTGAGATCTGCACCCGTTACGGCATCCTGCTCGTGTTCGACGAGGTGATCTGCGGCTTCGGCCGTACGGGACAGGCCTTCGCCGCACAGTCCTTCGGCGTCACACCCGATGTGATCACGATGGCGAAGGCGCTCACCAACGGCGCGCAGCCGATGGGCGCAATCGCCGTACGTGACGATATCTACCAGACCATCCTCGACGGTGCCGCCGAAGGGGTCACCGAGTTCTTCCACGGCTATACCTACTCCGCGCATCCGGCCGCCTGCGCAGCGGGTCTCGCCACCCTCGACATCTACCGCAAGGAACAGCTGTTCGAACGCGCTCGTTCGCTGGCGCCGGCCTTCCAGGACGCGATGTTCGCGTTGCAGGACCTGCCAATCGTGAAGGATGTCCGTGGCTACGGCCTGCTCGCCGGTATCGAGGTGCATCCGGGCAGGACGCCCGGCGCACGCGGCACCGAGCTGCAAGGCAGGCTCTTCGACCGCGGCCTGCACGTGAAGACCACGGGTGACGTCGCCATCATCGCGCCGGCGTTCATCGCCGAGCCGGTGCACATCGAGGAGATCGCCGCCCACCTGCGCGACGCCCTGGCCGATGAGCGCCCCTGAGACGGCCGTCCCGCAGGTACCTGAAGAAGCGCGTGTCCAGCGCGGCCTGAAAGGCGTCCATTTCGCCCGCTCCGGCATCAGCGACATCGACGGTCGGGCTGGAGAGCTGCGCTATCGCGGTTACTCCATCCACGATCTTGCCGAGCACGCGACCTTCGAGGAGATCTGCCATCTCATGCTGGCGGGCGATCTGCCGACGGCGGCGCAGCTTGCCGAGGTGAAGGCCGAACTGGCGGCACATCGACCCCTGCAGCCGGCGATGCGCCGCCTGCTCGACAGCCTGCGCGATGCGCATCCCATGACCATGCTGCGCACCGCCGTCTCGGCGCTCAGTGCGCAGGACCCGACGCCGGACGACCTTTCGCCCTCGGCACTCGTCGCCAAGGGCACCGCCCTCACTTCGCAGGCAGCAACGCTCGTCGCCGCCCACCATCGGCTGCGTCGGGGTCTCGATCCCGTCGAACCCGATGCCTCGTTGTCGCATGCAGCGAGCTTCCTGCACCTGCTGTCGGGCGAGCGTCCGTCCGCGGAGGCCGGCAGGCTGATGGACATCGACCTCATCCTGCATGCCGAACACGGTGCGAACGCTTCCTCGTTCGCCGCGCGCGTGGTCGCAGCGACGGGCGCCGACTTCTACGCAGCGATGACGGCCGCCATCGGTGCGCTCTCCGGTCCGGCGCACGGCGGCGCCGCCGAGGATGTCATGCGGATGGTGCGGGAGATCGGCGATCCGGAGCAAGCGGCGGCCTATGTGCGCCGCCAGCGCGACGCGCGCGAACCGATCATGGGCTTCGGCCATCGGGTCTACCGTGTCGAGGACCCGCGCGCACGCCATCTGCGTTCGCGCGCCGAAGCGCTGTCGCGCGAGAAGGGCGATCCCCGCTGGTTCGCGGTGCTGCAGGCCGTGGTCGACGCGATGCGTCCGTACTCGCGGCTCGGCGTCAACGTGAACGTGGATTTCTATGCCGGCGTGATCTACCACCTGCAGGGGATCCCACAGGATCTTTTCGTGCCGGTGTTCGCGCTCGGACGTATCCCGGGCTGGACGGCGCATATCGCCGAACAGGTGGAGGACGACATCCTCATCCGCCCTCTGACGACCTACTCGGGGGAAGGGCCCCGGTCCTATCGGCCGATCGCGGAGCGCGCCTGACCATGCATCGTGCGCGCCAGCGTCAGGATCGCGGTCTCGACGATGTCGTCCGCGGTGGCGCCGCGCGAGAGGTCGCTGACGGGTCGGGCGAACCCCTGCAACAGAGGACCCGTGGCACGCGCGCGGGCCAGGTACTGAACGAGTTTATAGGCGATGTTGGCGGCCTCGAGGCCGGGGAACACCAGCACATCGGCGCGCCCTGCGACTTGACCGGGATCGCCGAGTTTCTTGCAGGCGACCCGCTCGGACAACGCGGCGTCGGCTTGCAGCTCGCCCTCGAAGAGCAGATCGGGACGGCGAGCCCGTGCGATCGCCAGCGCCTCGACCACGCGGTCGACGGCGGGATGCTTACCGCTGCCGTGGGTCGAGAACGAGAGGAACGCCACGCGGGCAGGTCGCTCCTGCAGCGCCTGCCAGGTCTCCGCCGAGGCGATGGCGATGTCTGCGAGCTGAGAGGGGTCCGGATCGATGTTGAGCGCGCAGTCCGCGAACAAGAGTTCCTCCGGCCGACCTTCGGTGGCGTCGAATCCCATCAGAAAGCAGCTCGAGGGCGTCGTGATACCGGTCGCTGTACCGACGGTCATCATTACCGCTTCGATGACACGCGCCGAGGGAGAGTCCGCCCCGGCCACCATGCCGTCGACAAGACCGGACCGGAGCATCAGGCCGGCGTGGAAAAGCGGCTTGCGCACGAGGCGTCGCGCGATCTCTGGCCGACTATCAGGTCGCGCCTCAAGATAGGCGGCAGCGAGAACGTCAGAGTGCGGCGAGGATGCCGGATCGATGATCTCAAGGTCCACGAGCACCACCCCTGCGGTCGCCGCAGCCTCCGTCACGGCGGCAGCAGCGCCGATCAGCACCGGCTGCAGAACACCTTCATCTCTCAAACGGCGCGCGGCATGGAGCACGCGCGGATCATGCGCCTCGGGCAACACGACGCGGCGGTCGAGCCCAGCGAGACGCGCGCGGCAGCGGTCGAGGAGCGTCATCGGCCCTCGGACAAGGGCACACGGATGACGATGTTTCCGAACTCATCCACACGCGCCTCATGGCCAGGATACACCAGCGTCGTGGTATCCGACTGCTCGACGATCGCCGGGCCGGTGAGGACGAACCCCGCTGGCAGGTCGCGGCGGGACCAGACATCGACCGCCTCGAACCCCTTGTCGGCATCGAGGCAGATCTGTCTGCGGCGGGGCGTCGGCGCAGCGCCCTGCACACGACGGCCCACGCCGACCAGCGTGGTCTCGTCCGAGGCCAGCGAGTGGACGGTACGCAGCGCCACGAACTCCACCGCCGCAGCGGGATCGCTATGGCTGTAGGTCTGTGCATGCACCGCATGGAAGCCGGCGACCGCACGCCCGACGATGTCATCGCCGAGCGTGTCGCCCAAGGCGACCTCGAGTTCATGGGCCTGTCCCGCATAGCGCATCTCGGCGAAGTATCGGACGGTGGGCGTCGCGGGATCCACTCCATCGCGGGTCATCCGTCTTCGGCATTCTTCGTCGAGCGGCCCGGCCACCCTGCGCAGGCGGTCCGCCGCCAGGTCGGCCGCCGCGCACTCGAAGGTGGCCATCGCTTCATGCGACACGGGTGCGAGTACCAGTCCGAGGGCGGACAGCACGCCTGGTGCGGGCGCGATGAGCACACGGCTGATGTTGGCCGCTTCGGCGAGCCGGCCGCCATGGATCGGGCCGGCACCGCCGCAAGGTATGAGTGTGAAGTCACGCGGGTCATGTCCGCGTTTGATGGAGACAAGGCGCAAGGTCTGCGCCATGTTGGAGTTGACGATGGCATGGATGCCGAGCGCCGCCTGCAGCACAGTCAGACCGAGCGGCTTGGCGATCTGATCCTCGATGGCTTTGCGTGCGGCATCGATGTCGATCCTGATGCCGCCCGCGAAGGTTTCGGGCGAGAGATATCCGAGCACAAAGCTCGCGTCCGTGACGGTAGGAACCCGACCGCCGCGGCCATAGCACACTGGACCGGGGTTTGCGCCCGCGCTTTCGGGCCCGACCTTCAGACCGCCGGCGGTGTCGACCTGGGCCTTGCTGCTCCCCCCGGCGCCGATGGTGCGCACGTCGACCATCGTGAGGTTGAGCGGATAGTCCTCGAACTTGCCTTCGTTCGTGACGAGCGCTTTTCCGTTGCGGATGAGCGCGACGTCGGTGCTGGTGCCGCCCATGTCGAGGCTGATGCAGTCGGGGAAGCCGGCGGCGTCACCGGCATCGGCGGCGCCGATCACGCCTGCTGCGAGCCCCGAGAGCACGGTTCGCACCGGGCGCTCGGTCACGTTTTCGAGACCCGCGACACCCCCATGCGACAACATGATGTGCAACGGGGCGGCGATCCCTTCGGTCCGCAGCGCGCCTTCGAGCGCACGGAGGTAGTCGGTGACGATGGGCTTCACGTATCCGTCGAAGCCGCTTGCGACCAGGCGACGGTATTCGCGTTTACGGGGCAACACGTCGCTCGAGAGCGTCACGGGGATCTTCGGATACGCCGCGTGGAGCACCTCGCGCGCCCGCCGCTCATGTGCGGGGTTCACGTAGCTGTGCAGGAAGCACACCACGAACACCTCCACCCCGTGCTGCTCCACGAGGGTGCGCGCCGTCTCGCGCAGATGGGCCTCATCGAGCGGCGTCACGACGCTGCCATCGGCAGCCATGCGTTCGCGAACGCCAAGCGAGCGGCGACGCGGCGCCAAGAACAACGGTTCAACAGGATCCATGTCGATCTCATACATCCGCGGGCGCCAGCCGACGCCGATGTAGAGGATATCGCGCATACCATCCGTGAGGATGAAGCCGAGTTTGGCGCCCGTCTGGGTCAGGATGCAGTTGGTGCCGACCGTCGTGCCGTGGATCACGCGTGTCACGTCCTGTGGCGTGCCGCCCGCCATCTTGACGGTGTCCAGCAGACCCTGCATGAATCCACGCTCGAACTGCGGCGGCGTCGAAGGGACCTTGTTGACGGTGAAATTTCCGGTGCGCGAATCGCGCACGAAGACGTCCGTGAAGGTGCCGCCGACATCGATACCTACCGTAAGCATGTCTGTCTCTCCCGTGCGATGCGCCACGCGCTGAACATCGCTCATTGTAACTTGCGTTATAAGACTCACAAGGTTTTTTTCGGAGGCCGTGCATGACCGGGCTCTTCGATCCGTTGACGGTGCGTGGCCTCACCTTGCGCAACCGCATCGGCGTCGCACCGATGTGCCAAGGCACAAGCACCGACGGACACGTGAACGACTGGCACCTCGTCCATCTCGGCGCACGAGCCTTGGGCGGCGCAGCGCTGGTGATGTTCGAAGCCGCAGGCGTGACACCGGAAGGACGCATCTCGACGCGCGATGCGGGACTTTGGGACGACGCGCAGATCGAAGGCTACGTGCGGGTGAACCGGTTCATCAGCGCTGCAGGCGCGGCGTCCGCCATCCAGCTCGGTCATGCCGGTCGAAAGTCGTCCTTCCGGCCGATCTGGGCTGCCCAAGGCATGCAGGGTCTGCGCGTCGCCACGTCCGCCGAAGGCGGGTGGACGGCGGCCGGGCCGTCGGCTATCCCGTTCGACACCGACACCGCGCAGCCTCGCGCGATGAGCGACGAGGAGATCTGCGCCGTACCCGCACAGTTCGCGCGAGCGGCGCAACGCGCCGAAGCGGCCGGCTTCGACTGGATCGAGGTGCATGCGGCGCACGGCTATCTGCTTCACAGCTTCCTCTCGCCGATCTCGAACCTCCGCACCGACGGGTGGGGCGGCTCGTTCGACAACCGAATCCGCCTCTGCCTCGAGACCGCGCGCGCGATCCGAGCGGTCTGGCCCGAACGCAAGCCGCTCGCGTTCCGACTCTCGTACACCGACTGGGTGGAAGGCGGCTGGACGCTCGATGAGTCCGTGGAGTTGTCGCGGCGCTTGCGAGAGGCGGGGGTCGATCTGATCGACGCAAGCTCGGGCGGTACGACACCGGCTGCCACCAACCTCGCGCGTCACATGACCACGCGCGCCTTGGACGGTCAGGCCCGGGGCCGTGAGGACGGCGCGCTGCGCGCCCAGATACCGCTCGGACCCGGCTACCAAGTCCCGGGCGCCGAAGCGATCCGAAGCGGCGCCGACATCCTGGTCGCAGCGGTCGGCCTCATCACCGATCCGACGCAGGCCGACGCCATAGTGCGCGAGGGCCGCGCTGACATGGTTATGCTCGCACGCGAACTGCTGCGCGACCCAAACTGGCCGATCCGTGCCGCGCTCGCGCTCGGTCAGGCCGCCCGAATGTCCATCCCTTGCCAGTATTACCTGGCGTGGTCCGACCGGGGCGGTTCCCGGTTCGACCCCGTCGCCCCGGAGACCTAAATGATCAAAGGAAAAGTGCAGACCGTACTCGGCGCCGTCGAGCCTTCTGAACTCGGCCTCACGCTGCCGCATGAGCACGTGATCGTCGATATGACCCTCGGCGCCTGCTCAGCGCATTCGTTGGTGAACGTCACCGAATCAGTGCGGCGCGCGGCGGCGTTCCCGGACGCCGGCCTCGAACCCGGCGAGGCAGGGCCAGGCATCGCGGCGTCCTGGGCCAAGAAGTGGAACCAGCCCATCTGCCTGGAGAACCGCGCGGATGTCGAGCGCCACTGGTTCTACTACGGCAACTACAAGATCAATGATCTCGACGATGTGATCCACGAAGCGAAGCTCTTCAAACGACATGGGGGTGGCTGCCTCGTCGACCAGACCTCCATCGGGCTTGCCCGCGATCCGAAAGGGTTGCAGCAGGTATCACGCGAGGCCGGACTTCACATCGTGATGGCGACGAGCTGGTACACCCACGAGTACCACAACGAAGAGGTCAAGATATTCGACATCGGTCGGCTCCGCGATCGCATACTGAGGGACCTCGAGGTGGGTGTGGCGAACGGCGTACGCGCGGGCATCATCGGTGAAGTGGGTCTGAACTGGCCCATGCATCCGGACGAAGAGAAGGTGCTACGCGCCTCAATCCAGGCGCAGAAGTTGACCGGGGCGCCGCTCAGTGTGCACACCGGCTTCGGACCCGACGCGTACTGGCGCGTCGTCAAGATCATCGAAGAAGAGGGCGGCGATCTCTCGAGAACGATCATGTGTCATGTCGAGCACCGCCTCCCGACCAGGTCCGCACCCGACTCGTTCGATCCTGCGCCCTTCATCGAGCTCGCGCGTACCGGTGTATACATGGAGCTCGACTGCTTCGGCTGGGAGGGTTCCTACCGACAGCGCGGCAAAGTGGATATGCCCAATGACGCCATTCGACTCAACTACCTGACCGCCCTCGCGGACGCCGGCTTCGAGTCGAAGCTGCTCATCTCGCACGACATCGCACTGCAGCACTGGCAGCGCAAGCACGGCGGTCATGGTTGGCAGCACATCCCTGAGACCGTCACCCAGCTTATGCGCTACAAGGGCTTCGACGCCAAGCTCATCGAACGCATCCTCTACACCAACCCGCAAGAGATGCTGACGATCAAATGAGCACCGCAAAACCCACCGTCGATCCGATCACCATGGAAGTCCTCCGCGGCCGCTTCGATGCCGTGGCGGACGAAATGGAATATGCCATCCTGCGCAGCGCCTACTCGACCATCGTGACGGAGGCGCTGGACGCGACCGCCGCCGTGTTCGACGAACGCGGGCGCACCGTCGCGCAAGCCTGCGCGATCCCGGTGCATCTCGGCACCCTCACCGAACTCGGTCGTCGCTTCGCGCAGCACTATCCAGCAGGCACCGCCAAGCCGGGCGACCTCTACATCATCAACGACCCTTATCAGGGTGGCACACACCTGCCCGACATCGCGGTGGCGGCACCGGTGTTCAGCGGCGAGGACCTGGTCGGCTACGTGGCGACCATGACGCATCATCAGGACGTCGGCGGCGCGACCCCCGGCAGCGCATCCACCAACGTCTACGATCACCACTCCGAAGGGCTGCGCATCCCGATGGTACGCCTGGCGGCGGATGGCATCATCGACGAGGACCTGCTCGCGGTGATGACCGCCAACAGCCGCTCCCCCGGCAACATGCGCGGCGACCTTCTCGCGCAGGTCGCCGGCTGCATCACCGGTGAGCGCCGGCTCGCCGCCGTGTTCAACGAGCATGGTGTCCAGAAAGTCCGCCGGATCATCGATGCGTTGATGGACTACTCGGAACGTCTGACCCGGCAAGCCATCGCGGACATCCGTGACGGCGAATACACCTTCACGGACTACTTGGACAACGACGGATCGGAGCACGGCACGGAACCCGTCGAGATCAAGGTCAGCATCCGCGTGCGCGGCGAGGACATCGAATTCGATTTCAACGGCAGCGCACCACAGGTGCGGACCGGCATCAACAACGTAGCGACCTCGACGCTCGCAGCCGTGTACTACGCCATCCGCACCCTGACCGGTGATAGCGCGCCGAACAACGACGGTTGCTATCGCCCCGTCACCCTCCGCTTGCCTGATGCGAGCATCGTCAACGCGAAGTATCCCGCACCGATCAACGCCCGTGGCGTGGCACTCGCACGCATCGCTGATGTCGTGATGGGCGCGATGAGCAAGGCGCTGCCGCAGCGTATGCCGGCGGCAGGCTGCGGTCATGCAACGGTCATCCTTGCCGGTGCCTACGACCCCGACACCGGCAAGCGTCGAGTCGGCGCGCTCGGTGGCCCTTTGAGGAGCGGCATGGGTGCACGACCCGGCAAGGACGGCATCGACGTCGCTGACCACGACCTCTCGAACTCCTACCATGTGCCGATCGAGGTCACCGAACGAGAGTTCCCGGTTCGATATCGCATGCTCGAACTGTGGCCCGACTCCGGCGGCCCCGGCCGCTTCCGTGGCGGCCTCGGTTACAAGGTAGAGCTCGACTGGCTGAAGGGCGAAGCCAGCCTCGCCCTGCGCCGTGAGCGCCATGTCTTCAGACCTTGGGGCATCCACGGCGGCGGTGAGGCTCCGGTATGCCGCACAGAGATGCACGGTGTTGACGGTGGCAGCCGATCTCTGCCTGCGAAGATGGTGCTGCGCATCCGGTCCGGCGAAACGCTCAGATATTGGTCGACAGGCGGCGGTGGCGCATTTCCTGCGTGGCAACGCGATGTCGAGGCAGTGCTGGACGATGTGCTCGACGGCCGCGTCACGACAGAGGCTGCCGAAACCGAGTACGGCGTCGTCATCCGCGACGGGCGGGTGGACGCGGGTGCGACCTCTGCGCGACGCGCCCGGCTGGCCGGGTGAAGGACGACGCCGGCATCGACCCGATCACGCGCGAGGTGATCCGCGGATGGCTGGAGACGGCCGCCGAGGAGATGCAGAACGCTTTGATCAAATCGGCGCACTCGATGCTGATTGCCGAGGGTCGCGACGCGACCGCAGCACTGTTCGACGAGCAGGGACGCACGCTCGCGCAAGCGTCGTCCATCCCTGTGCATCTCGGCGTGATGGTCGGTCTCGGCAGGCTCATCGCACAACGCTATCCCGCCAGCGTCGCACAGCCCGGCGACATCTACGCGACCAATGATCCCTATGCCGGCGGCACGCATATGCCGGATATCGCGGTGTGCGTCCCTGTGTTCCACGGCGACGCCCTCGTCGGCTATGCACTGACCATGGCGCACCACCGGGACATCGGCGGTCTTTTGCCGGGCAGCGTCAGCCTCAAGGCGCGCGACGTCCACGCCGAAGGCCTACGGATCCCGCTCGTGCGCCTCGCGCGCGCGGGTGAGGCCTGCGAGGCCGTCTGGGACCTCATCACAGCCTGCAGCCGCACCCCACACAGCTTGCGGGGCGACCTCGGAGCGCAGATCGCGGGTTGCCGCACGGGCGAGCGGCGGCTGGCGGAACTCTTTCGGCGTCGGGATCCGGCCGTGGTCCGCGAAGCCGTGACCTCGCTGATGGCCTACTCCGAGCGCCTCACGCGTCAGGCGATCGCGGCGCTACCGTGCGGCCGCGCCTCGTTCGTCGATCACATGGATGACGACGGGCTTGATCCTGCGGCACCTCCGATCCGGATCGAAGTGAGCGTCGAGGTGATCGGCGATGAGATCAGCTTCGACTTCACCGGCAGCGGACCGAGCGTCGCAGCGGCGATCAACAATGTCGCAGCCTCGACCACCGCGATCGTCTACTACGCCGTTCGCACCCTGACCGGCGACCGCGTGCCGAGCAACGACGGTTGCTACCGGCCCGTGCGCATCGTGTTGCCGCCCGGCTCCATCGTGCACGCGTCTTATCCTGCGCCGGTAGGCTCACGCGGTGTCGCGCTCAAGCGCATCGAGGATGTGGTCCTCGGTGCGCTCGCGCGTCTCGCGCCGGAGCGGATGTGCGCCGCACATAGCGGGCAGTACACGATCGTGTCGGTGGCCGGCCGCGACACCGTGCGCGGCGAGCCCTTGATCGGCCATATGGGCGGACCCTATGCGGGCGGCAACGGCGCGCAACCGCAGCGCGACGGCATCGACTGCGCCGACCATGGCGCGACCAACGGCAGCATGGTGACCATCGAGGACTCAGAGTCGCGGCTACCGCTACGATTCCGCAAGCTCACGCTATGGACCGACTCCGGCGGTGCAGGACGATGGCGTGGCGGACTCGGATATCAGGCCGAGATCGAATGGCTGGGCGGTGAGATCACGGCGAGCTTGCGCCGCGAGCGCATGAAGTTCGCTCCACGCGGACTCGAGGGCGGCGGCGATGCCCCGTGCTGCCGCACCGAATTGGAGTCACCGCCTACCGCCCCGCGCGCACTTCCGGGGAAGATCGATTTCCCGATGCGGGCGGGAGACGTGGTGCGCTACTGGACCACCGGTGGTGCCGGTCGCGGCCTGCCTCAAGAGCGCGACCGTGACCTCGTTCGGGCAGACATGCTCGACGAGCGGATCTCACGGGAAGTGGCGCGCGAAATCTATGGTTTGAACCTCGACAGCACGGACGGAGGACGATGATGGACCGGGCAGCAGAGATCCAGGAGATGGTCGACCGCGAATCGCGGGCCTACGAGACCTACGACGCCGCACTGATGCTGACGCTCTTCCACCCCGACATGGTGTGGGTGTGGCCGCCACACTCGCGCGCTTACGACCCGATGGAATGGGTGCTGCGCATGGGGCGCTTCGACCAGGAGCGTTGGCGCGCCTATCTGCAGAAATTCTTCGACGAATACGAGATCGTGCACAACTCTCGCGTCACGAAAAAGATATTCGTCTCACCGGAAGGCGACGGCGGCTTCGCCGTGGTCGACATCGACAGCTACTGGCGCAAGCGCGACGGCAGCGGCGATCTGCCGAACAAGGGTCGCGCCTGCAAGATCTACACGCTGATGCCGGACGGCTGGAAGATGCTCCACCAACCCGGGACGATGCAGTATCCGGTCGGAACCTGACCTGTCTTCTGCCCACACCCGCCCGCTGGGGCAGCGTGCCACAATCCTCGGGTGGACCGACCCGACTCACCCCCGACCTGCACCGCCCCAGACGGCCTGACCGTCCTCTACGACGGCGCCTGCCCGCTCTGCCGGCGCGAGATCGGGCTCTATCGCGGTCTCGAGCCGACACAGCCGCTCGCATTCCTCGACATCAGCGATCCGGCAGCGACGCCGGCGGCGGACCTGCCCGAGGGTCTGCCACGCAGCGAGCTCCTCGCCCGGTTCCATGTCCGCCACGCGGATGGCCGCCTCGAGAGCGGTGCCCGCGCCTTCATTTCGCTCTGGGACCGGCTGCCCTACTGGCGCTGGCTCGCCCGCGTCGGGCGACTGCCCGGCATTGCCGGTCTGATGGAGATCGCCTACCGCGGTTTCCTGCGCGTACGGCCCACCATGCAGCGCTGGGCCGGCAAGCGGGGATGACGGATTTTCCGTCCTGCATGTCGGGCTGATGCAAATCCCGGCGGCGCGCCTCAAGCACTTTTAGTCATGCTCAACGATACCCCCGTGCGGCCATGAGGCCGGGAAGCCGCACCCGCCGTACCGGCGGGGCCCGTCTGCCCCAACTGCCCTGGACGCAGGTCGCCAACCCTTACGCGCCGCTCGAGATCCTGTCCGCCGACCAGGTCGAGGCGATCCACCAGACCTCATTGCGCATCCTCGAGGAGATCGGCATCGAGCTCATGTCGCCCGCCGCGCGCGCCGCGATGCGCGCGGTCGGTGCCGAGGTCGACGAGGTCACCGGCACGGTGAAGGTCGATCGCGCCGTGGTGGAACGCGCGCTCGCCACCACGCCCGCCCGCTTCACGCTCACCTCGCGCAACCCGGCCAAGCAGTTGCGGATCGGCGATCGCGACATCGCCTTCGGCCTCGTGGCCGGGCCGCCGTTCGTCCACGACTGCGAGCGCGGCCGCCGGGCCGGCAACCTCGCCGACTACCGCGACTTCATCAAGCTCGCGCAGCACTTCAACGCGATCCACATCATCGGCAACCAGGTCTGCGCGCCGGTCGAACTGCCCGCCAACTCGCGGCACCTCGACACCTACCGCGCGAACCTCGTCCTCTCGGACCTCTCCTATCACTGCACCGCGATCGGCGCGGGCCGCGCGCGCGACGGCATCGAGATGATGGCGATCTCCCGCGGCATCACGCCGGAGCAGATGGCGGACAGCCCGGGCGTCATCACCATCATCTCGGTGAACAGTCCACGCCGCTTCGATGAGGCGATGGCCGACGGCCTGATGATGATGGCGCGCTACGGCCAACCGGTCGTCATCACGCCGTTCACGTTGATGGGCGCGATGGCCCCGGTGTCGCTCGCCGCCGCGCTCGCGCAGCAGAACGCCGAGATCCTGTTCGGCCTGGTGCTGACGCAGGCGGTGCGGCCCGGCGCGCCCGTCATGTACGGCGCGTTCACCTCGAACGTGGACATGCGCTCCGGCGCGCCGGCTTTCGGCACGCCCGAGAACACCAAGGCCAACATCGCGAGCGGCCAGCTCGCGCGCCGCTATCGCCTGCCCTACCGCACCTCGAACGCCAGCGCCTCCAACGTCGCCGACGCCCAGGGCGTCTACGAGACCGAGATGTCGCTGTGGGGCGCGGTGCTCGGCCACTGCAACCTCGTGTACCACG
>Ga0315903_10000275_pt1 | contig 77202 bp, 85 predicted proteins | sample LakEriMetagenome_7_FD_203524 | JGI IMG/M metagenome (GOLD analysis project Ga0315903, IMG submission 203524) | Freshwater fungal communities from buoy surface, Lake Erie, Ohio, United States - Buoy 2 MA119 | ecosystem: Environmental > Aquatic > Freshwater > Lake | place: USA: Lake Erie, Ohio... | reverse complement strand
TATTTTCATGTTACCTCCTCATTCCAATTACCGCAGATACTATGTTAGAAACAAGTACTACTGGGATAATTACTTCCTGTGCTTTTTCTCTCTGATCATCTGTCATATCCATACCTAACTCAGAGAAATTAGATAGGAGTTCTGTAACATCCACATTGAATACTGCTCCAAGTGGGTCTGCTAAGAATGCCTCTGTCTGTACTTCAGTAACAGCATCTGCTAATGTATATGGCATAGGAGCATCTGCATTTTCTTCTGCTCTGTCCGCAAACTCTACAAAGGCTACTGCTATTTTAGGATCATCTTTAATCAATTCAGAAAGTGCTTCTACATCTTCTTCTTTAATACCCAAATCGTTAGCCAATGCCTTTTCTTCAGATGGAGATAGTTCTGTCAGCATATTTGATAGTTCTGCAGCCAATTTAGCATCATTTTGTCCGATTAATTTATTTAACTTATTAAGTTCATCTGCTGAAATTGGATTACCGTCAGTGCTATCATTGTCTGGTGCTACTACAGAATCTTCGTCAGCAGGTTGCTCAGGTTCAGGCTCTTGAGTTGGATCTATATCCGTTGGCTGAGGTGAAGGCTCTTCTGAAGGCTCTGGAGTTGGATCAGTCTCTTCATCTGCCCCACCTGTTGTATCAGGGCTTGGAGAAGGAGTGGGATCTTCTGGCTCAGTTTGCTCTTCACCATCAGGGAATCTTGGATCCTCTGGCGTAATAATTTCTGGGTCAACCTCAACATCAGGGTCAGGCAAATCTGTTTCATTTGTAGACTCAGGACTTGGCTCTGGACTCGGATCAATAGGCAATGGTAGTTCTGGGTCTGGCTCACTTAATATGTCCCCATTAATAGAAGCAATAAGATTATTAAGGTCCGATATTTCTCCAGCCAACTGTGCTGCCTCTGCCACCTGCTCTTGCTGCTCTTCAGGCGTTATAGGGGCTTCTGTGGGCGTTGGAGAGGGTTCTGGAGATGGCTGCTGGGTAGGAGTAGGAGAAGGCTCTGGAATAGGCTCTGCCTGCAATGTAGGGGCAGGAGAATTAGGAGAAACCTGTGTAGCACCCCAAGCCTCAAGAGAAACAATATCTCCATTATGAAGCCTTACTCCTGTTCTAAGATTTTGATATTCAGGACCTTGATAACTATAGGATACTGCTAAACCTCCAGTGTTAGTGATAGCCACAAGTATATTTACCGTACTTGGTTGTGCCCCATAGTTACCAAAAGGAACCATGTTGAGGTTCATTTGAAACCCACCTTCAGAATAATATATGTCCAAACCAGATGTTCCGCTTACTCCTGGAAACCAGTCCATTGAATATAAGGAGATAGATGGTGTATTAGGATATGCCCAGTATGTAGGATCAGGTTGACCAAAGGTAATTACTGAGTTAGTTGTAGCGTAAATGTTTTCATACTGTACCCCGTCAAAAGTCACGGTAGTTGCGATTGGTATTTGATAAGATATGTCGTCACCTGAGCAAGTGTCCATATGATGCACTGTAGGTTCGGCATCGCCTTCGTATGCTGCTGCTATGGTTTGTGATTGTATAAAGTTTACACAGGTTGCGTTAGCGTTTTCTGGAATCCACAGGTTGAAGCCAAGAGCCAGTAAAGATGCTGACAATATTCTTATTAATTTTTTAATCTCCTGACCTCCGAATTAGACAATGTCTAATAAGGTTATTATACAGTTAATTTTAGACAAAAGAAAAGGGAGCCAGTTTCCTGACTCCCAAATCTTTTAATTTGTTAATTACTTAACAAGTGTAACCTTTGCAGAAGGGTTCTTCTTGTTCCACTTCTTAGCAAGATCATTGAATGCCTTCTTCATTGCAGCGATTGCAGCAGCATTATCTGCCTTAACCTTTGCAAGTTCAGCAGCGTGTGCAGCAGTTGCATCAGCAAGAGCCTTATCTGCAGCAACCTTAGCAGTTACAGCATCAGCCTTTAACTTAGCAATTTCTGCAGCAGCAGTAATAGCAGCAGCATCAGCAGCAGCCTTAGCAGTTGCAGCATCAGCAGCAGCCTTTGCTAGAGCAGCAGAAAGTGCTTGATCAGCAGCAGCCTTATCAGCAGCACGAGCAGCCTTTTCTGCAGCAAGTGCAGTTGCAAGATCAGATACTGTTACGATTGCAGTCTGAGAAGTTGTTGCCAACTTAATTGTTGGAACAGATGTTGGTGCAGTAATAGATGCTCCAACAGCAACAGTTCCAGCAGTTGCAGGAAGCGAAATCTCTGATGTGTAACGACCTGTTACAAGAGCATCAGCAGTTACAGTTCCAGCAGTTGCGCCACCAAGAGTGGTAACAGTTACTGTATCAGCAACAGCGTTGCCGAAAATATCTGCTACATCAAGAGTTGCAGTTACCTTGCCAGAAATATTTCCTGAAGCAGGGATTGACATCTTAAGTTCATATGCAGGACCTGCAACACCCTTAAGATAAATTGTTGTGCTTGCACCAGTTACAGAAACTGTAACCGCAGATGCAGCAGTAGTTGTTGTATATGCATATACAGTCGCTGTTGTTGAAGCAGGTGTGACTGTGATTGATGATGATCCAGCAGATGCATTAACTGTTGAACCAATTGCAGAGACGAGGCGTGTTCCAGCACCAACTGCAGTAAATGTTACTGGTGTTCCAGCAACAACTGTAGCGGTGATAAGAAGTGCTTCGTTGTTTGTAACAGTTGAAGTATCTGCAACGCTTACGACGTTATCAGATGGAACCTTAACTGTAAATGGTGAGGCTGCAGTACCTGCGCCAGAAATTTCTGTTGTTACGTCCACAGAAACGGTATTGGCACTTGCAGGTGTCACTACGATAAATGAGCCAAGCATGGCTGCAACCGATGCAATGGCGATCTTTTTAAATGAATTCATTTTTCTCCTTGTTATTATTCATTTGGTTTATATTGTTTTTAGTCTATCCAAATAGTCTTTAATTTCTTCTATTTGACTAGGTTTATATTGTATCACGTTTGCAGGTAGTTCGTCAACCTGGCGTGGCCTATCCCTAAAAGTATGAACCTCTACTTCAGAGTCTACATTCTTAGGAGTGTGAGATATAGCACCAAAAATAGCACCACAAACAGCATCGGCCAAGTCTTTAGATTTTTTCCTGGGGTGATCAACTTTATCATTTTTCATAATTTTTAACTGGGTTAATTCTTCAAACAATAACTCTATTGCTGGCATAACAAGCCTTTCTTCATATACCAACATAGCCATATCCTCATAATGTTTTTTAGCAACAGAAACAGTATCAGTTTTCATTCCTACCTGATTTAACTCATTTTGAATATCAAATGACTGCCAACGGTCAAAAGATACCATGCCTATATCAAACCCTATTCTTCTAAGGTTTTGTATCCATTGCTTTACCTCTGAAAGATTAACTGGTCCTTCTACCTTCGGTTCCCACCATGCTACTGCATCTACAACAACAACTGGAGCAACCTGTTCGTAATTATTAATTACTTGAATGTTTACCCACTTTTCCACATGAGCAATCGCAACTGCACACTTGTCGTGTTTCTGTGCAAGGTCAGCATGGACATAGTATTTTTTATTTGGATCTGGTTTAAACGATTCATCAAACCTTTTAAAGGTATCTATTGGGTTTCTAAGTGTCATGCAGGCTCTTACTTTTTCTGCCTGCTTAAAAAATGCATCTGATGCAAAAGTTGGTACACATGCAAAACGCATCATTGCATCTCCAAGGTCTGTCATAAAAGCAATCTTGAAGTCATCAATTTTTCTGGTTGGATTAACTTCCCATGTAGGTCTCTTTAATGCAAATACTCCAGGATATTTGTATGAAGTAATCTGATCTTCTTCCCAATATATTTCAAATTTATTGTCTGCCTCAGTATCTGGTAGAAGTGGATTAATCACAAACTCGTGAGTTCTTTCTATAACTTCTTTTTCTGCAATAACAGACTCATATCTCTCAGAAATAAAGTCTCCTGGATACCTTGGGAATGAAAGCAAAACAACTTTTCCAAGATCTGGAAAACGAGAATCCACAGATCCACGGAATGCTTTATATATATTGTCAGCAGTCTTTCCCTGCTCATTGCCTGTTCCAACCTCAGAAGCAAACCCAGAGATCTCATCAAGAACCGCAAGCAAAAGATTTAGACCCTCGTGAGATTCTCTTTCTGAGTGTCCAGAGTAGACAGTAATTGATTTATTAAATCCTATTGAATCTACTTTTGCCTCATATTTACCCGCAAACCAAGGGGACTTTTCAATCTTTGTTTTAAAGCCTTTAAAGAAAACATTCTTTGCCTGCTGTGCGTTAATAGCAACATTAATTAAGTCTATGGCATCTCCAGATGGTTTGCCGAAATATCTGGCTGGATCCTTAAGGCATAATAACTTATATACAATATAAGCACAGGCAACAGTAGAAGTAAAATCTTTTCCACTACCCTTGCCAAGTTGTAGGATAATTTCATTCTTAGTATACTTTTCATAATACCGTGCACCTTCTTCTTCACCCATCAATTGCTGTAAATCTTCTTTACGATAAATCTGACTCATTGCTTGAACAATATCATATTGAATATCTGATAACCCTGGCTGTCCCAAATAATCTGGAGATTCAACAAATGTTTTTGCGTCGACTGGTGTCTCTTCAAAATGATTATCTTTAAGCGCTTCTAAGAAATCATCAAACATCATGGACAATTGTAATCACTTCATCTTTCTTGGCAATATCAGAAAGTCTACGCATAATCTCATCTCGTATCTGCGGATACTCAGACGCTATGTCACGAAGAATTCCCATCAAAACCTCTTGCCGTCTTTCTATCTGAATCATTTCTTCTGCTAGTTCTTTGTTCTCAAGAAGACCAGCCTTTTGTAGCATATCAATTCTTTTAGACTCAATGTCCATTACAAGTTTGATAGCAGCAGTCTTTGCACTAAGATTATTTGTCATTGATGCTTCATCAATAACCTCGTATGTACGAGATACCAGTTTACTATAATGTGTGTCTGCTGCAGCAAGTGCCTCTTTAGCACGAGCACGAATTGCATCATTGGCAGAAGCCATAACTTTCCACTCATTAATAAGTGTTACTACTTTTTGTCTTGGTATGGCAAGTTGCTTTGAAATTACCGTGGGGTCATTACCTTTTAGGTATTCTTCTACTACTTGATTTACCTGATCAAGATGTTTAACTAAATCATCTTCAGTTGACATTATTTAATTCCCTTGCAATTTTTAAAAGTATCAAATATCCAATAAGATCATCTATATCATTATCTCCAATATAAGATCCGCCCCTAGTTATTCTTGATAACTTGTCATCAATACGAACATGAAGTTGCTCCACACTATCAGATGTAGCAAAAATTCTAACTGGATTTAAAGCAGAATCTCCGTATGATTTATTTTTTGCAATAAGCATTTCTTTAATTTCGTCACAAACTTGAGCAATTGTAAACTGTGTTTCAGAACTCACTTTCATCCTCTTCTTCCCAAGACGCTTCCCAGTCTTCCATGCTTTTTGACAATCTAATTAGCGCTATACCTGTCAATGATGAAAACACGCCAATAAATACAACGATAGGCAACAGTATCTTTTTCATCTCTTTGATTTCCTTAATCCAAATTTAGCAAGGTACACATAAATAGTTTCCACGCTTACCCCACACTCCTTTGCAATTTCCTCTGGAGTCTTTTTATCCATAACATAACGCTTACGCATAAAAGCCTCGCTTGTATATAGTTTAGCAGCCATAACTTTATTTGTCAACTCCTGGTATTTTCCAGTCTAAATCTTCTCTTTTTACTGGTGGTTTATCTTTATTAAGAACATGATGCTGATACCTATCAATTTTATCATAATTTGCATTGTATCTTGTCATTCCTAAAGGAATACCACTTTTTCTGCAATACTCTTGAGTAACTTCTAAAGGAATATTTCCGTAGACTCCAGTCAATCTTCCAGAAAAAAGCAAATTAAGTTTTAACATTGCTTTTCTTGAATGCTCCCAATGATCTTTTTTCTTGTCATCTGCCCAAGGCCTGGCGGTGTCATATCTACTTAATTTTTCTCCTGGATATTTTCTTGAAAGATGATGATATGAAAAAATTTTTGATGTTGCAAACATTCTCCAACCCCTGCCCCAAGACTGTAAAGACACATAAGGCTCTTCTCCATTAAAATTCATTTCTGGATCTAATGGAACTTCATCAATATATAATTTTTCTGCAAAGCACCATGTAAAGTGTACCCAATAATTTTCATGAACATCGTCGTCTTCTGGCGGCACATTTCCAATTGGAAACCAATATCCTGGAACAAAGTCTGCAACCTCTCGCTTTATTGGATCCCATCCAGTAATAGAAGGATGATAAAGGTTAGTCTTTACATCATTCTTATATTTAATAGACCAATCATCGTTGTACTCAAAGTCGGGTGGACAAAAAGTTAAAACGGCTTTCCCAGTTTCAGACTTTGCTTTTGCTTTTACGTATTCTTGTAGGCATGTTATATCCCAGTCTTGTTCAAATCTTGTATGGCCACAAATATAAAGCACATAATCAAAATCAACTGGTATATTTTTTGTTGTAAGGTCTCTAGCCCAAAGGATTCCACGATACTCTGACAAATCAAATTTTCTATACAGAATCTGCTCTTCTGGTATAAAACTTAAATCAGAATAAAATTCTGGAAAATGTTCCTCTACAATGGAAAAAAATAAACCATTTTTATCTTTTGCTTTTGAATAACAGTCTAAAACTGTTCCTTTTAAATCTGCTTCTTTATAAGATATTATTGATACCAGTATCTTCATAATGCTTTACTCCAATTGTTAATTGCCCAGTGTCCAATTCCGCATGCATCTGCTACATCGTTATCTTTGATAGATCTGTCGTATATTGTATTGATAAACTTTATAGTTCTTTCTTTTCTTAAGTTTCTTTCATATGTCTTGTACCAAGATTCTGATTTTCCTGGATTTTGTGACCTAATATATAACTGTTCATCTTTTGATATTTTTTTATTACCTATATAGTTTTGCCATGTTATTGGAGATACTTTGCCTATGACCTTTGTTCCAGTTTGTCCTGCAGCGCCTAGAATTGCCCCCTGTACAAGTGCAAGGTCTGCAGCGGTTTTGGGGCTATTCATGAAAACAGTATGCTCTATAACTATTGCTTCAAATCCGTTATATATATCAAAAAACGCTTTTACCTTTTTACTAGCATCAATCACTTTTTGATATATATCATTGCCTTCAAAACTAATTTTACCTACTGATTTTAAGTCATCTCCCTCAAAAAGAGCAAAAGCAAGACTATTCGTACTGGCATCTATAGAACAAATTTTATGAGGTTTTACTTCTATGCCCCATTTATTTTTTGCCATTAGTCTTATCCTTTATTTTTTTAATTGCTTTAGCAACTGCATCTGGATTTACAGAGCATGTATTACATATAGGATTATCATTATATATTGATAGTGGCATAGAGCACGACTTACAAGGCCTTACCTTGCCCTTTCTTTTTAATCTTTTAGATTGAAGATACCTTGCAGCAATTTTTTCTTTTGTTGCAAGGTCCCTACAATCAACAGAACAGTATATTTGATATGATACCGACTGCTCAAACTGCTTATCACAATAATTACAATGTCTCACTAAGAATCTCCAGGGGCGGTATTTTAACTACGCCTGTCCCTGCAGACTCACATGCTTTTTTAATTGGGCATGACTTGCATATCTTGGAATTAGATCTATAGTTTTTAACTGGCAAAGTTTTATCTTGCCAAGCCTTTCTAACTGTCCTCATCCAATCAAATGCCTGGTCTACCCACCGACGGTAATGATCGTTTACTTCTACAGGAATCAAAAGAAGTTCATGATTATTTTTATTCTCATAAATCATAACACCCTTTGGCCTCTTTAAAATCTTCATATATATAAGCAATTGCATTAGGTGGCCAGTCTTTGCTTTACCTGATGCTTTTCTATACTCAAAGCCTTCATTCATCATTGTTTTAATTTCACCAATGAGTTCTTCCCCTTGCCAATCAAGCATTACATCTCCATACCCGAAGATTGGGGGATCGCTGTGCGTAATCTTAAATTCAGTAGTTGTCTCATTATCATCATTACGATAAATTTTTGCTACTCCAGAATTCATCATTGCTGATTGAATTCTAGCATGAGATAATGTTCCAGCAGTCATATTTGCTGCAGCATATGCGTCAGCATTATCCTCAAATACCTGGCCATCAAATGCTAGGTACCAATATCTAGCACACTCTCCATGTCCATATGCAATTGTAGAAGGAGCAAAAGTCTTTTTGACTGTATGCTTGTCTACACGATTAATCGTATATCCTTCTTTGATTTTTGCTTCTAGTTCAGCAATGTTCATAGGATGTATCTGTTTTTCTTCTGCTTTTATCATAACCGTATGTAGTAAATTTTTTGTCATTATTTCTCGTTTCTCTTAGTATAAGTATAGCAGATTATCGGATTATGTACTTTAAGGCAGAAACAAGATTGTTAATTGACTCTGCTGCTGTATAGTAAAGATTCTTCTTTCCTCTGTCTGATTTGTCAACATTGGCCATCCATGTTGCTTTTAAGGACATTTTGGCAGCAATAGCCTGTAGACGAACGATCTCTACTGTGGCTACATTTAAAGGTATATCTGGTTTGATAATAATCTTAGCGATAAAGGTAAGGGCTGTAGTCAACTCCTCATCCTGCATGTATTCTGCAATTTCGGATAAACCATTTACCATGTCTATTGTTGTTTGCTGCTGTTCCATTATTCCTCCATCATATCTTCTAGTATGCTCATCTCAATTATAGCAAGTCTTACCTTTGCATTACCCTCGCCTATTACTACCACTATGGCTGGATCTTTGCCATTCTTTATGGCATCTGTAGTAGCCTTAGCCCAAACCTCTTTATTCAAGGTAAAAGATTTTCCAACCTCTTTAAAGTCTAGAACGAAATTATTCCAAGACGCATCGCCTTTCTGAGTATTACGCCCAGAGTTTTTATGCTGTCTTGCGCCTATTCTTTTGCTCTCGCTTTTCTCACTCATCTTTTTTCTTCTTTGTTTTATATCCAGCCTTAAATAAATGACATTCAGACAAATGCTTATCTGAACACATCCAAGATGCCATGCCTGTATCTAAATAAACTCTTATTGTTTTTACTTCTTTCTTGCAAGTCTTACAAGGAAATTTTCCTTCATAAACACTATAGTTGGCCATTTAGTTTATTCTTGATAAATTCTTGCAAGTCAAGATCCTCTCTTACACGATTAACAAATGCTTCTTTCCCCTGGACCTTTGTGCCATCTGGCAAAAGATACCATGCTCCTGTACGCTCTACAATTCCGTTTAACTCTGCTGTAGTGACTAAATCTCCAATAGTATCTAGCCCAACATTGTCTCCTCTGAAATAAAAATCATATTCTCCAGACTGAAAACCTGGAGATGTTTTTGAAAATTGCAATTCCCATCTCACAGTTCTACCAATCTTTTCTTCAATCAACTTATCCCCTACCTTAATCTTTCCTTTAATCGCCTGATTGTCTGACTCTGAAGAAAAGAGTTTAATAATACATGAGGAATAAAACTTAGTAGCCTGACCACCAGAAGGCTGCTGGCTAGTATACATAGCATTGATATTGTTACGAGACTGAGAAATAAGAACAAGCAAAGTTGGCTTAACTTTATTGTTTGCATAGTTAAGCATTTTCCATGCGTTACTAAAGTCACGAGACTCTGCTCCAATCTGCTTTGTGTTTTCCAAAGCCTTCATTTCATCAGTGTCCTTTTCAAAATAAATTGCAGGAAGCATTGATGTAATAGAGTCTACCACAATTAAATCAACACCAGCATTCATAAGTGCCACGCCAACATCGACCATATCACTAATAGTTCTAGCCTGTGAGTAGATTAGTTTCTCTGGATCTACCCCCATTTTACGAGCCCAGTCTTCTGAATAAGACATTTCAGAATCGATCCATGCACACAACTTACCCTCTGCCTGTGCTAAAGCAATCATTTGAAGGCACATAGAGGACTTTGCAGATGACTTTGATCCCCAGATAAGAACCTGTCTACCGTAAGGCAAACCACCACCCAATGCTCTATTTAGACCATAACTTGGTGTTGGCTGATATTCATAGTTGACACCTACCCCACTACCTAATCTTTTTCTTAATTTAGGGTCTAACTGTGCTAATGCTTCCTCTATACTAACTGACATGTACATCCTCCAATGTTACGGTTCCGTCTTTTGTTTTTCCAAAATCAAATTTATAATACTTTCCTTCTTCAATATGCATATATGCTTTTGCAAATGATGTTGGAAATACTGTAACAGAATGAAGATCTCTCTTGGTGTCTGCCAACGTAAGAGATGCCATCTTCTTTCCAGCCTTTGTAATTCTAGGTTTAAATGAGACAACAAACATTTCCTCATCTTTAAATGGCAACTGCTTATATCCTAAAAACTTAACAAGAGCATGAGATGATTCTTTTATTTCCTCAGAAGGAATGAAAGAAACAATCCTGTTGTCATTACAAAGAACCAAGTAAGAACGACCAGTCTCAATAGTCGTATTTTCATCATCAAATATACCGACAGACCCAGTCTTATCCAAAATTTCAACTCGTGACCATCCTGTTCCCCTTTTAATAGATTTTACCATACCCATAAAAATGTATGAACCCTTTTCTTCAAAATCTATAATGTCTTGAATAAAGGCATAATAGTGAGAAGGAATTGTGATATTGAACTCTGGAAGGTTTAGGTATTCATACAAATTTTCTTTAATCTCTTGATCATTTCTAGGATTATCTGGAAATGTTGCTGCGCCAATAGCCCTTAGTGCCTGTAGTGCTCTACTGTTTACACCATTTCCCTTAGTAAATGTGAACGCTTCAAGTTCTGCATAAGAGTTAAAAGGTCGTGCCTGTATATATCGTTCTGCAATCTTATCAGAGATAAATTTGATTGCCGTGAGTCCGAACCGAATACCCTTACCCTCAATTTTAAAATCAATATCCGAATCATTAATGTGAGGTAGTTTAACGCTAATACCCATTCTTTTCGCTTCAATAAGATATTCAGTTCTCGCATCTTTATCCCCTTCATTTTTAAGCACTGAGTACATAAATTCAAGTGGGTAATAGTACTTTAACCATGCAGTCCAATATGATAATGTTGAATATGCTACTGCGTGAGACTTATTAAATGAATATCCTGCATGAGCCTCAAAGTCATGCCATAAGTCCAAGGCAGCGTGTGGAGTAATATATTGGGATGCACCTTCTACGAACTTTTCTTTAAACTGATCAAATTCTTTAGCGTCTTTTTTCTTGCCGATGATTTTACGAACCTTGTCTGCTTCTGACATTGACATACCACCAAGGTGTACGCATGCTTGCATGACTTGTTCCTGGTAAAGAATACAACCATATGTATCTTCCGTAAACTCTTTTAATATTTGATGAATATAGGATATATTTTGTCTTCCATGTTTGCGATCAACATAATCTTTTCCAATTGTATTCATAGCGCCTGGACGCACAAGAGCATTAGATGCAGCAAGTTCTGATAGATTTTTTACACCCATCTTAACTAAAAGATTTGTATATGGGGCTGCTTCACACTGGAACACGCCCTTTGTATAGCCATCAGATAGCATTTGATAAACATTAGCATCATCCATTTTTATTTTAAGAAGGTCTATTTTTTTGCCATGTCTATCTTTAATAATATCAATCGTATCTTTTAAAACAGACAATGTTTTAAGACCTAATGCATCAATTTTAATAAGGCCAATTTTTTCTGCCTCTTCCATGTCAACACCAACCACTGGAATGCGATCATCAGATCCAGTAGAAGAGCGAGTCTCCAATGGCGCATACCTAAAGATTGGATCCTTACTAGTAACCACACCAGCAGCATGAATGCCAGTGCCCCTAATACGACCTCGAAGTTGCTCTCCATATATCTCCACTTCTGGATACTTTTCACGGAACTCTAATGTTGATTTTGATGTACAGTAATCATCCCAAGAATCAACAGTTTTTAATACTTTGTTTACATCTGACAACGGTATATTTAAAACTCTAGCAACATCTCTTACTATTCCTTTTCCAGTAAACTGTAAAAATGTAGCAATAGAAGCAACATGCCTGTATTGTCTTACAAGATAATCTTTTACTTCTTCACGACGAGTATCTTGAATATCTGTATCAATATCTGGAAAATCGTTACGCTCAGGATTAATAAAACGGAAGAACAAAAGATTATGTTCTATTGGATCAATGTCAGTAATTTTTAGTGCATAGCAAACCAAGGATCCAGCAGAAGAACCTCTACCTGGACCAACTAGAATGTCTTCTTTCTTTGCCCAGTTAATCATATTGCTAACAACCAAAAAGTATGGAGCAAATTTTTTGTCTTTAATAATATCAAGTTCTTCATTAAGTCTATCAATATAGATCTTATTATCTGCCAAACCTCTTTGCTGCAAACCTTCAAGTGCTACTCTTGCAAGTTCTTTATCAGGACTTTTATATTGCACTGGCAAAAGATTCAAACCTTCTTGTATGCCGTAATCTTCTACTGTGTCTGCCAATTCTATTGTATTTGAGTATATATCTTCTCTATCTATACCCTGAGATTTCATGGCTGTTTTCATTTCTTCATAAGACAACAAATGTATATCAAACTTGTTAAATGTTATCTCTCTGTCTTTACCATATAATAAATCCAGCCTATCCATCATGTCTGAACACTTTGCTGACTTCGCATAAGAAACATCCTTTGAAACCTTTGCGTGAGTATTCATGATAAGTTTAAACTCTTGAATTTCTTTTTGTCCTGGGTGTGAATGATGACAGTCTGGAGTCACGATAGCCTTAATATTAAACTCATCGGCCAAATCAAGTAGATATTTGTTTATATGTGCTTCATTGTGTGGCATTACTTCAATATAATAATCACTGCCAAACTGATCCTTAAACCATGTTATGTACTTCTTAGCGAGGGCAAACTCTTCTTCTTCTAATGCTTTTACTAAAACGCTACTTGGACATGCAGATGAAACTATAATGCCTTCTTTATATTTTTCTAATACCTTAAAATCAAATCTTGGCTTTTTAAAAAAGCCATCTGTCCATGCTAATTCGCTAATTTTGTTTAAGTTTTCTAGACCTATTTTATTCTTGGCTAGAAGGATAATATGGTTATAAACAAGATCTTGCTGACCCTGCCTTTCAGACTTATCTCTTTTATCAGATATGTCTGCACACATGTATCCTTCTAGACCAAGAATTGGCTTAATGCCCTTTGCTTTTGCAACTCGATACAGTTCTCTATGCCCAGATAATGTTCCGTGATCCGTGATAGCCAATGCTGGCATACCAAGTTCAACTGCTCGGTTTACTAATTCTTCTGGAGTAGCAATCCCATCAAAAAGACTAAAATGGGTATGGACATGTAAGCCTACGTAGTTCATCTTACCAATCAGTGTTGGTAGACGATGTTACGGATGGGCTGTCAAAGCCCAGGTAGAACGCTTCTTGTTCCGCATATGGAATTTTCTTTAATGCTGACTCCAATGGATAAGGTTCAACATCTTTCCAATCGAATGGCTCCTTATCTGGTGCTGATGGAATTAGTGTGTAATTAGTTTCAGTTCCCTGGCCATTACGCTTTAACTTCCATACTACATTTGAGATGCTTCCTGTTTCAAGAGCATACTCACGAATTGTGTTAAATGATGATTGCTTGCTGATACCCATTGACCAGATAGCAACATATGGTGCTTCAATACCATCGTCTACTAGGACGTTACAATAAAAGCGAAGACGGCCACGCCATCCAGCCTTTGGATCTTTGCGATGCATTTCTTCTGCCCAGTCACGGCCTTCTGATTCCATAGTGTCTACAGCCTTGCGCTTGTAGTCTTTTGGATTAACATGTTCCTTAACAACAAGTGCTAGTCCACGCTTATCACTATAGTTTGCAGAATCTTCATCTAATTCTTCAATAAAGCGAATTTTTACAGACTGTCCATCTGCAAGTTTTAGCCACTTTACCTTTGGTCCATCATTTTCGTACTTTGGTCTGTCGAGCAGGGCATTAATGTTTTTGATTCCCTTTACAATGCTCATATTTTCTCCTTTGTGTTTGTATTAGTTTAGCATAGACTCTATGCTTTTGTCAAACGAAAATCCTAAACTTTGAATCTCTTCGTCTGGCATATCACCTATGTCTTTATATTGTTTATTTATTTTAATAACAGAAACACGAGAACCAAGTCTTTCAACTATTCTGTCTTTCATGTTTCCTCCTGCTTCATCATTATCTGCAATAACAATAATGTTATTAAAATATTTTTGAAGCAATTCTATTTGTTTATTCGATACATTCGCTCCCAAGGTTGCGACTGCAGGAATTCCTAGTTGGTCTAGTCTTATAGCGTCAAAAGAAGACTCAACTATATATACTTTATCAGACTTCTTTACACGATGCAAATTAAAAAGGGTTTTGCTTTTTGGTAGTCCTGGCGTATTCTTAAAATCTTTTCCTTCAACAGATCTTCCAACAAATCCCAATAAGACTCCATCTGGACTATGAATTGGAACAATTACCATGTCTTGTTTTTCTGAATATCCTAAAGAGAATTTAATCCAAGAGTTCTGTGTTATTTTACGATATGTAAAATAGTTTTTAGGCCTATCTGAAGAAACAAGATTATTATGTAAACGTTTAATTATCAACTCATCAAACGGCTTATATTTTTCTTCATCAACCAATGCACGATCAATTTCTATTGCAAGATTGCTAACCTTCTCTTTACTTTTTATAAATCTTGCTGCCTCAAAATATGTTCTGCCAGAAGTGTGCATTACTAATTCTGTAAGATCTGCAGATTTTTGACAAGAAAAACAAAAGAACATTCCACTATTTTTTTGAACTTCTCCTGCTGGCGTTCTGTGATTATTATGAAACGGACAAAATATTATAAAGTCAGCATCTAGTTCAGACTCTACGCTTACGCCCGACCCTGCAAGGACTCGCTTGACCTGTTCTGCTGTATAGGAATTGGATTGGTTCCGTCTACCCCTGCTATCCATTCGCTCTTCCTTTTCCCTGCGTAAACTCCGTGTATAGATAATTCAAATTCAAAAAACCCTTTTATCTCATTATACCTTATTGTGAAGTCTGGGTCAATATCAAACCTTGGTACATACCCACACAGTCTCATTTCTGAGACTAGCAATCTTATATATTCAATTTTTAATCTTCCTAAAAGAGCCTCATCCTGAATAACACCATCAATAAAAAACTTCCTTAAAGGCTTATGATGGTAGAAATCTGGTGGAATATTCTCCCTATTTTTTGACATACCATATTATACCTACTTATCTTCAAAGTCTTTATACCTATAATACCCCTTATCAAAATCACACTGTACTAGAAAATCGCCCATAAATCCATTTCGGTTCTTTCTAAAGGCACACTCAATAATATCACTATTAGTACCACGACCCAGGGCCAGAACCCAGTCAGCATCGTATGCAATCTGCCTTGACCATGCTGTTTGACCAAGTGTTGGGACAGTTGATAAATCACTCACATCATCGGGGGTAGCAGATGAAATAGCAATAATAGGAACCTCTTCACCAATAGCCATAAGTTTAAGTTCACGAGATAAGTTTTTCATTCGTACCGTCTCATTTTCAGACTTTTGGTTTGGAGACATTAACTGTAGATAGTCAACAATTACAAAGTCTGGCTTATACTGGTCTATCTTTCCACGAAGGACAGATGGGTTAATCTCTCCACCCTGATCGTTTGAAATAATATGAAACTCTGGCTTGCCTTGTAGATTTTTGCCATGCCAATCTTTTAGCATCTCCAGTTCAATTTCTCCATTGCTAAGTTTTCTATGGGACCAGCGGCCCTCACCCATAATAGTAAACACACGATTGCGAACTTCTGTCTCGCTCATTTCAAGACTTATGACTAGTGGGCTACGACCCTGTTTCCAGGCCTGTACAGCGAAATAGAGAGCCAACCACGACTTTCCAATACCTGGATATGCAAGGAACACTCCCAACTGCCCTGGCATGATTCCAGAAGGTAAGTAGTTGTCAAACCCTGGAAGACCAGTCTTGATTCCAATATGACCAAGTTCTTGTTGCTTCTTTACATTTTCAAAATATGCAATGGCAGACTCTAGGTCTGTTACATCAATATCTCTAATAGCAGCAGTATTCTTTTTTAATTCTGATGTTTTAGTAATCAAGTTTTCTAATGCCTTGTTACCTTCACCCTGTTGAACATCAGTGGCAGCAGACCTAAGAATATCTTTTAGACTATCCCTTAAATATTCACCTTGTAATTCTTCAAGGTGATGCTTTGTTGCTCCAACGCCTGGAACTGGATCAAAGTCTCTAAACTTTTCTCTAACTAAATCGCTTGGTGGCAAGGAAGAGTTGTTCTCAAAATACAACCTTATGAAATTCCAAATATCTCCGTGGGTTCTTAAAAGATTTTCAACATTTGCCTGCAAGAGAACATGGATTTGTTTATCTTGTAATACAGCAGTTATTAATTTTGACTCTGTATTATTCACTTAGCCACTCCCTAGCCTTTTGTCTACGACTTGCTCTTTCGTCCATATCTCTTTTTATTTCATTTTTGCTATCAAGTAAAGCCTGAGCCTTGTAAGCAAATGTGTTCCACGATGGACTGCTGGAAACTTGAAAATAAAAATCTAATAATTCATAGCATACTGAAATGCCGTAAGACTCAACCAATGCATCTGCAGCCCATTGCTCTACGTTAAGATTGAGAGATGGCTTCTGCTCATATCGCTGAGTATGCAGTTTACTATAACGACTAAGCAAAGCCATACGGTCTTTGCGTTCTGCCATTATTTCGCTTCGGCTTCAGTCTGTGCTTCTAAAATCTTTGCTGTAAGTTTATCTTCAACAAACTTATAAACACGCTCAAATGCTTGATCTGTGTTTTCGCCATCTCGCTTTGAATCGGTTACACCAAGATCTAGTCTTAGTGATTGAAAGTTGCCTAGATTTAATGTGTATCCAAGTGTTACAGATACCTTTGTTGCTTCATTTTCCATTCTTATACCCTTCGCTAAATAGATTCACTCCACACAGGAATAAATCGCCCATCTTCTGTTTTCGTATATGTAAGTATACCATCGCCCATTCTTCTTGTCAACTCTTGCTTGCTGGGCGTAATATCATTTGTTATTAATCCATCTTTTCTTGGTCTGCCAATATGGTATGTAGCCAGTATATCACGAATCTCTTTTACTTGCGATTCTGAATAATATGATCTAACCCTGAAACCTCGCTCTCCACCCTTCTGAGAACCTTTTGGAAATGGAATAATACCTCTACGCATAAGCGATGGCATATACTTTTTATGACGATTAACTAAATTAGCAGTCTCGCCAACTGTGTATGCTCGTTCTCTATTCTTTTTAAAATCACTAATTAAACAACTTTCAATTCTATCTTTATTAATATTATAAACAGACATTATTCCATTAGATTTATTTAAATGATGAATTCTAACAAGATCACCATTTAAGAACCAGACTTTTTTATTCCCCGAAATTACAGGGAGGACATTGTAGCCTTCGCTCTCAATTGTTCCCTTTTTAACAGCCACAAACCCTCCTGTGAATTGCTTGGTGGATGAAAAAATGTTCTTGATCCACAAGACATACAATATATTTCAAGATTATTTATTTGTGAATACTGCCTATCAACAAACATTCTTCCCTTACATTTTTTACAAAAAATCATTAGTTGGGTATTCCTACTATCAATAGATTAACACCTACAGTAGTATCTCCACCAACATTAAACTTTACAGTGCCTTCAATTTTTGAAGTTGAAATACTTAATAAAGTAACTGTAACATCTTTTCCAGCATCAGTATTTCCAATATTGATTGGTGTTGCTGTAACAACTGGAGGAAACTTAAATTCGCTAGGTAGACTATATGAAAATGATTGTGAGGATCCTGCAGTTTGAGTTGATCCAGATGTTACTTGAACATATCCACCGATAATTCTTGCTTCTGATGTTTTGACACTCTGCTTACCAGCATTTGGCGTGTCTACTGTAACATACTTATATATTGATGTTGATGCCTGGGTAGAAAGTTCATTAAGAGCCTTAACTATCTGATAAAGATATGTTACGTCTAACGGCTGCCCTCTTTCGGGTAAAGGTAGAATTGCCATAATATAATTATACCAGATTCACTATTCCAGAATCATATATCTTTAAATCATTATTCAACACTGGATTAATGGATGATGCCTGAACTACTACACGAACAGATGTTGTTCCAGTTTTTAAAAATGAATAATTAGATGATCCAGTGGAAATTTTAAATGTTGGAGTAGCAGAGTCAAATCCAACAAATACGTCATACACTATTTGTGTTGATATTTCTCCAGCAGACCAGTTGACCATAATAGTATTTCCAAGAAGATTTATATCTCCAACACCAAGAAAAACCTCTCCAGACTCAGCAACAAATATTTGAGAATATGCAGATTTTCTATTTTTATCTTCTGATACTATCCTAAATCTTAAAACTACAGAGTTTTTGCTAGTTACCTTACCAAGAGCGTCTCTTTTAATAACAACATTTTTTATTCCCTTATCTGGAGTTTTGCTCATAGTTAAACATCCAAAACAAATCTAAACTCTATATAGTTTGTTGTATTTGCTGATTTAATAATTGGCCTAGCCTGTACATTTTTAATTACAGAATATCCAGTTAGTCCATATAAAGAGTTTGTAGACGTTGTATTTTCAACTCTTAAAGCATCTAAACAAACATAGAATGAATCAGATGGCAAATTATTTTTAATAACGGATGTATATATTTTTGCAGTTGAAACATCGGCCCAGTTAAAGTTGGCACTCTTTTTTAAATCTTGAAAAGTTTTAGTTGATACTATGTATCTGTTATTTGCAAAATTGTTTTCTTTTTCTGCAGTTCCTGCTGTATATGATACATCGTCAATATTAACTTGAAATTTTGCATATTCCTGACTTGAATTTGGCCCAGTGTGTGAAAACTCTAATAAAATTTTAACATTATCTGGAACAGTAATAGAATTTGCAACCTTGCTAACAATTGAAAATGCAAGCCTTAATTCATCCATTGGACTATTTTTTGTAAAATTAACCGAAGTTTCATCTAGCCTTATATAATTTGAATTACTGGTTGCCTGCATAACTCCATCAGAATCTATAGTTATTGTAGATGTATTTCCTACCATTGCAATTATATTATTTAAAAATCTACATCTTTCGTTTCTTGCAACTCTGTCACTTTGTGTGAAAATTCTATTATCAGCATTTGTTAAAAATACCTTTTCTGTTTGGTTGATTGTTCCATTTTGAGTTTCACCATCTAATGGAGTATATTTTATTGGTATATCTACTGGAGATAATCCTGCTGGATTGTATTTCCAATTATCTGTATCTGCAAATGAATAAACAACTCTGCTATCAAATGATCCAGCAACTGGGTTTGATCCTGCAGAAAATATTCCTACCTCAGTAATCTCATATCTTTCTTCTGTCGGTAGTTCTGCAGTCAATACAACTTTTGATAGTCCATTTTCATTTACAAAGCCCCTTGAAATAATTGGAGAACGAAACATTTCAAAATCTAAAGATTCTTTATTTTTTAAATCTGTTAATTCTTGAGATGTAAATGTGTAATCAGAAACAACTGGCTTGGATCCACAGCCTACTGCAATGTGGGACGCATACGATGGCGTCTGCCCAACAAGGTATTTTGCTAAAAGATTTTTTCCTATATTAGTTATCATTGGCTACTCCCATAGTATATTGTATCATCAAAAATATTTCCAGCAGTTAATATTTCTACCTCTACCTGTTCTCCCTCTTTCATATTGATAAGATTAATTATAAGATCTCCAGTTATTGGATCTATGTATATAGACTTACAGTTCGGAATCTTGGTTCTTTTTGTTAAGTCTGGGTCAGTGCCCTGTAAATCATAGCCAGTCCCACATATTGGAAGTCGGTCTAAAATAGATAAAGATAAAGACTTAAAATATGAATCAGAAGCCTGAAGCCTTAGAACATTGTTTGGATTATACTGCAAGTAAAGATCCGTTAAGTTTTTAATTGGTGCATAAATAACCTTTTGGCCATTTACCAGGTCGTGCCTAGATATAGTTGCAAGTTCATACCCGCCTATATCTTCAAATATTAGGTCTGTCATTATTTCTATTGACATTGTTTCGTCATTTGACAATATTAAGTCTGGTGTTGCAATCTTTATAGAATCGTCTTCTTTCTTTTCGGAAGGTTTTGGAATTGCTGCAACAGCATCAATATATTTTGGATCTACTGATTGTATTGGACTAGACATCAAACTACCTCACTTAAAAATAAAGTCATTGAAGGACCATCTGAACTTCTTGAAAATTCAATATTATATACGACAAATCTATTTTCTGGATTTGTCGCCATGCTTATGTTATTTTCTTTATAGTCTACACTAACTATATCGCCAAGTTGAATTGTTGGTATTGAGAATATTTGAACCCCTAGAGATGTCCTTGGTTTTGTAACTTTTTCAATTAACCATTTCATAAGGTTTGTAGCCTCGTCTTGTGATTGTATATATGTTGTATCTATTGCAAAATCTTTTTTGCCGTATGTCATTCTACTAAGTTTAATATCTTGATAATCTTGTTTAAATTTATATGGATTTGATATAAGTTGATCTGCAATAAATTGAGGGTTTGAAGTAAGACTATTTTTATTAAAATATTCATCAACGGTAAGATTATTATCAGATTGTTGTGTAAATGTAATACCCTGTACTCTTAAATAGTTTCCACTAGTTTCATCTAATGATAATGGTGCGTCTGTTGTATTAAATACCAAAAATTCTGCTCCATATGAACCAGCCCTAAATCCAGAAATTGAATACCCCTTCATCTTATTAAATGTTGGAGATATTTTTGCACTTAATGCTGGGTACGCCTTGTCGTATTTAAAATTAAATGCTGCAAGTTCTCTCATAATGCTGCCAAACTCTTCAAAATAAATATCATATTTTGGTGGTTCTGAAGATCCGATGCCAGTTAGATATGTGTTTTGTATTAAACCACTAATTGAATATTTTCTAAATGATTCATTTGCATCTATTTCAGAATCTCCAAAAACTGAATTAACTGGGGCACCAAGACTGAAAGACGTATTCTGAGAATAATTATTGCATAAAGCGTATACATTTTCAAACATAGCCCTAGAAGACCCTCTAGCAAATAATGCTATGTTGGAATATGCTGGTAGTGGATCGCTATCATCTACAGCCTTTATCATTACTCCATTTAAATATAAATAAAATCTTCTTGTCTTTCCTATATCTTCGTACTCTACTGCTAAGTCATATACCGTCGGATTTTCCTCAGCAAAACTTCTTGATTGGCCTGTAAATTTTCCATCATCAACTGTAATTTGTCCTAAGCCACTCCAAAGTTTGATCGGAATTGCGGTCCCATTGTCAGACTTTACTTTATAAAAAAATACATTGCTAACGCCCTGTTTTTCTGTATCTGACAGTTTTCCCAATCCCAATGCTGCTATTTCAAAATAATATCCAACATTTGTTGTTGGATTTAACATTATTGCTAATCCAGCAGATCCTCCTGCTATATTTATATTTTTATCTGGAGTTGATCCATTGACAACAAAGTATGTTGATGAACCATTTGACGTTTGTCCTCTATCTTGATTATTTTCTATTTTACCAACAATTCTCATTCTAGTTCCAAAATGTTTATATTTTTTATTTTCTAAAGATTTATGAACATAAGAAATAAAGTTTCTAGGTTTTTCTTTTGTCGTAAAGTTTGGACCAGTAATAGAAAGTGCAGAAGATTGAATAGATCCTGGCTGTTGCTGTGTTTTTGTTGTTATTTCTCCAACCATGGTGGTTGAAAGAAAGTTTTTAATAAGTCCAGTTCTTGAAGACGTTCTTCCTATTGCATCAGCCGATGTTCCAACATCTGTTGCTTTACCAGCAGAAGAGATCGTAGTTGTTGGCAATGGGGTTTTGTTATCAAATAAATATTCAGACGCCATATAGCAACCTTTTACATTGTCATCTGATTTCCAATATTCTGAAATGCCCGCAGAATGCGCTACTATAGTTGTTCCAAATTGTCCACGGCCATGTTTAACAACTGGACCATTTTGTAATTTTACTATACCACCCTGTTCAAAATATTTTGGTTCTGAGTATATTCTAACTAATCCTGTTGGATATATTTTTCCATTAAATGGTAACTTTGAAAAATAGTTTTGATAATCTTCAATGGAAGTAATCCAAACATTACCAAAACCAGTTACATTATGTTGAACAGCATCGTATTTTATAATTTCTCCCTGTGAATAAAAATATCCATTATACCTAGCAATCCAAAATACTGCCTCACCTAAACTAAAAGTATTGTTAATAACAATGCCATTTTTTACTGTTGGAACATCTGCAGAAAGATCAGAGTTTAGCGGTATTGCGGTAAGTAAGTATGATGACTGTGTTCCAATTTCATTATTTAAAGATTTTGTATTTTCGGTTCCAGATACCTCCCATAGCAGTGCTGGCTTATAAACATAATATCTTTCTTCATCTAAAAGACTGGCCTGCTTTATAGACCCTATTGATCTTTGTATATGCTTTGGTGTATAGTTAATTACTCCATCATTATATACACTGTTTGCCTGAGCCGAAACAGAAATAATGTTAGCAATCTTTGTATTTGTTAATGTTTTATTTTTTATTCTTTCTTGTTGAACTAGGTCGCTACTTCCTTTTAAAGCAAATGTTGTTGGTCTTTGATCTTTGTTTGGCATTATATAGTTTTTACTCATCATGACAAAATTATTATACTCATCAAAAAACATTGCTGTTTGTGTAGATACTGCTAGGTCTTGAAGAATTTCTGCAATACTTTTATCTGGTGCAATAAAAAAATATGGAATTATTATTTCTTTTTCATCTTTAACTCTTTTAAATGTATAGTTAGAAAATCCTATATAATCAAGCAATAATGAAACTGCAGAACTTAAAGAAACTTCTGTCATTAATATTTGTGGTGCTGTAATTGACTCAAGATACCAATATAAATCTCTTAAAGACATGGAGATTGTTTTATTCATATTATCTGCTTTTGGAAAGGAATCAGAGTAAAGTGTTTTTAGTGGAATCCAATAATCCCAGCCATCTACATCTACTATCACTTCATAAAATTTAAACTGTATATGTCTATTAACATATTTACTAATTATGCTTGAAGAGTTGTTTTCATTAAATGCCTGGTCATAATCAAATATATTAATTGAACCATTTGATGCAACTAATTGTCCAACTGGAAGCCCACTTATGCCAAGATCTGAAGCGCTCTTGTTTATTGAATAGTCTAGTGTTTTATCTGATAAATTCATTACAAGTCTTGGAGATATTTCAATTAAATCAAATGTTGAGTCTTTTACAGTCATTGTTTCTACAGCAATTCTTATTCCAGAAATGTATTCAAATTCTCTATATTGAGTTTTTCCATCAAGCGTTCTAGTAAAATAGTTTGGAGAAGTTGCATCTACTACAAAGTTGGTTAACCTATCAACAGTTTCATCTTGAATGTACCAGCCATATTTTGGCGTTATTACAGTATAATCCTCTCCATTCCATATATGATATTCGCCAATGTCATTTTCATTTTCTTTAATTAGATATGCGTATCCAACTACCGACTTGTCTGGCAACAATAATACAGTTGAATATGTTTCTGCAAAAACAAAATTCGGTCTCCACTCTTCTGGAACTATTAATCCATAGGCAATTTCAACATACCCATCACTTTTAATAATTGCAGATCCATCTCTTCTTCTTTTTGACGGATCAAAAGATATGAGGTCTTGCCAATTATTATCTTTTAAAACTTGAATTTTCCATTTGCTTGGAGTTTTTTGACTTAATTCTCCAAAAAATGGATCTGCAAAAGATCCAGTTGAAGAAGAAAATGGACCCAAATTTTCTGTGCCAACATGAGTCTGCATTTTAATAACAATTCTATTTGTAGGAACTTTTTCTTTATAAACAACAAATGGACAAGCATCTTCAATGTCATACTGAGATCCTCTTACCTTAGAAGCAACACCATACTCTTGTCCACCCTCAGTTCTGTATGATGTCCAATACTTGAATATGTCATTTTTATCTGGCATATAGTATCTGGGCCTATCTGCCATAAATAAATTAGGATGATGAAGTTTTCCATTTTCAAAAAATACTGCTTTATTAATTCCAGACCTAGGTCTAAATTGACTAAAACAATCTTCTAAAGAATAAATCGTTTGTAGTTTTTCTTTTTTAGTTAAAAATATTGTTGGAATATCATTGTTGTCAAATGATCCATCAACGGTTACATCTGCATCCGTTGCCCCAGTATAAAAATTTCCAGCGTCGTTAATATCAAAACTAGTTGGTAATGAAGAATAAATAGAAGATGTCTGTGTTGGCCTATATCTATAATTACCAATATGTTTTATATTAGTTGGTACATTCATGTTCCATTCTGCAGTAATAACTGATTTATTTCTAATAGTTGGAGATGTCTCCAAAAATGTCTGCAGGTCTTTGTCTTCAAACATTATACTTCTTCCAGTGTTACAGAAACATTCCAATAATCAAATTTAGTTCCTCGTTTTTCAACTGAGAAAGAAAAATCCCTAATAAACATTTCAATCAATTGATTATATTGCTGAAGATGATCATATGGCTCTGGTGTACCTTTAAATATTCCTTTTCTATCATATGTAAGGAATACCCAAAAAGATCCCTTGTGTGATTCATACCATTCAAGCATATCTGCTCCACCTGCACCACCGTCTGTTGTATATGATTTATAGGGGGATAAACCTGTTGCTGGATCAAAATTTGGAACATTCTCATGTGATCTAGAAGGAATAAGATCCCAACTTGTACTTACTGTAGTTTTATCTGCAATGTGATAAGATCTCATACGACCATTAATCATTCGTTCACGCTTTTCAATTCGGTCTTGCTTGAAGTCAATTGGCTGTCTATTATCATCAGTTAAAAATAAAAATTGATCTAAAAGTGATTCATCTTCAACATTTTCTGGATTAACACCAACCTCATAGCCGTAGGGGATATATAGGCCATCTTGTAATGTGCCAGAATTTTCTGACCAAAGCATTCCGCTTGGTCTATAATATTTTCTACGACCCTGTGCATAAACTACCCTAGGATCTAAATCACCTTCTGCCACCTATAGCCACCCCCCTAATTCTTCTGTCATCAACCCTCTTAATAGTTGCCATTACAGCCTGTGCAATTTCGTCTGGATTTGCATCAGTCTTAGCATTTACTGTTAAGGTATATGTATTATTATACACTGAACCGCCAGACAATTCTCCATTATTTATTTTCCTCATTGTATCTAATCCATATGCATCAACAGCATATTTACTCATTATAAATTCTCCTGGAGTTAACATTGCTGGAACTGTGTCTGTACCCTTTGCAAAACCACCCATAGAAAATCTTTTAATTAGTCCTCCCAAGGCCTTCCAATTTCCAAACTGTTCAAATGCCTGCCTGTTACCACCAAAACTCTTTAATCCCTGTTCATATTTTTTCTTTGCTGCCTCTTTTTCTGCTGCTTCTTTTGCTGACATTGTTGAGGCATTAATAACTTTTGGTATTAGATTACTTATTAGCATAGATCCTGATGACAAATTATGCCCAAAATCACTAGGTGTTGCTCCAGGCTTTAAAGATTTTTTTGTATCTTCATTATACTTATTTTGTGCATCAACCAAACTAAGAGCATTCAAAACTTTCATATCATTTGCAGCAAGGTTGTGACCAAAATCACTAGGTGTTGCTCCAGGCTTTAAAGATGAAGCAACACTTATATCATATTGTTCTTTTGCATCCAAAAGATAAGGTGTCCACTGATTAATTGGTCTTCCAGTGTAATCTAATCCAGACCCATCCTTGTTGCCATCTTCATTATTATTAACAATTGGTACGCAATTTCCATTTACTAGTTTTAGTCCTGGACCACATTCTGTAACTCCAGAAGTAACTGGTACGCAATTTCCATTTACTAGTTTTAGTCCTGGACCACATTCTGTAACTCCAGAAGTAACTGGTACGCAATTTCCATTTACTAGTTTTAGTCCTGGACCACATTCTGTAACTCCAGAAGTAACTGGTACGCAATTTCCATTTACTAGTTTTAGTCCTGGACCACATTCTGTAACTCCAGCGGCATCTGGCACACATTTTCCTTCTGGATTTAAATGATAGCCTGCGCCACAAGGATTTGTTCTTCCTTTTGGATCTACGTATTCTCCTGCAGGATCTATTGTTCCAGTATTAACCTTTTGATTTTTATATGCTGCAATTAACTTTTCAACAACATCAAGAGCATCTTGCATTTGCTTAACAAATTGAGCAGCACTAGTTCTTGCCTGATCAACTCGATTTTTAATTCTTTCCCATTCATCCTTAGTTTTTTCTAATACTTTTATTCCCTTAATTGATTCTTCCAGGGCAAGTTCATTAAGTCTTAAAGTTTCTCTATTTGGTTCAAGACTCTTTTGTTCAATTTCATAAATTTCATCTTTTAGTTTTTTAATTTCTTTTTCAATTTCAGGTCTGCTTTTACCGTCTTTAGATTTTAATTGTGATAGTTCATATTCTCTAGAATTTTCTAGTGCATCTTTTTGCTTTGTTACAGCATCTGCTGCAGACTGTGCTCTCATTTCCTGTGCAGCACGAGCAGCAGCAGCAATGTCACCAGATGTTAGTGCCTCAGCAAGAGTTAGTTGACTCTTTTGTTGTTGTGATATAGAGGCATTGGCCTTTTCAACCTCATCAAGAGCCTTTAGCCGTTCGTCATATTTTTCATTAACCTTGGCTTCTTGGTCTTCAATTTCTTTCAAACCAATTTCTTGAACTCTAATTTGCTCTTGTTTTATAGCAATTAGTTCTTCGGCTTTTTTAATTTCTTCTTTTAATGGCTTCATTCGATCATCAAATTCAAATCTACGTCTTGTTTCTTCTACATCAAAAGCATCCATGGCATTACTAAAACCAGTATCGAATATTTCTTGCATTCCAGAAATAGTTAGCAGTTTAAGTTTAAGTTTATTATTTGCATCTTTCATTAAAAGATCTAATAACTTATTAAAGTCCTCTCTAGTGTTTGTTGAATCAAATCCTACTCTTATTGCCTCCATTAACTCTGAACTATTAACAATTGCCTCTATTTGTTCTGCACTAAACTGACCCATAATTTTTACTAACTCGCTATATGCTTTTGCCTCATTTTTTAATTGCTTCGATTTTGTGATATTGGCTGTAACAGCAGCAAGCCTTTCTTGTTCTTTTGTTGCTTTTTTTGCTGACGTTATAATTTTTTTAAGTTGCTTGTCTGATAATTTCTCATTAGCAAGAGCGGCTGCTGTTGAAGCATCAGCAACCATCTCTAAAGCAATTGACCCCTCAACACCTGCTGCCTGAAGTCTTTGAAGTGCAGCACTTTGATTTCCTATATTCTTAACCATTCTATCTTGTGTGCTAACAAAATCTCCAAGCGCAATAGACTGAAGTGCATCACCAATACTTTTAGCACCATCTTTTAATGCAACAATTTCACCATTTTTAATTTTAAATAATTTGTTTTTTTGTCTTTCAAACTCTTCAGGATCCATACCAACTATAAGTTCAATTAGGTCTTCTCCTGCTCCTAGTTTTCTCATATCATTTTCAATACCGCTGAAAACCTCAATAGTCTTTTTTCCGCCAAAGAGTTTATTTAAAGATTTAAATGATGCGTCAAATCCTTGTGTAACTTTAATTTGGTTTTTACGAACATCTCTTAATTTTTTAAGAAGGTCGTCTAATGGTGATGCTTTTGGTTTATTTCCTTCACCTTTATTGTTTGCAGGTACTCCAGCATTAGTGCTTATAGAAGCACCCTCTGTAACAGCCTTAAATCCTTGTTGCTCTTTATAGTGTGCAATCATTGCAGCCTGAGACAAACCCTTATACTGTGCTCCACCGTATGTTTTACCCTCAATTACTGTGTTTTCTTTTAGCCATGTCTGGTAGTCTTCAGTTGCAACAATCTGTGGATCTGGAACATTAATAACTGAAGCAATTGTTGTTGTATACACCTTTTGCTGGTCTTCTGTTAAAGTATTAAAGTAATCTTCATTAAATGCATTTGTTCCCTTAACTTCTGGAATAATTTCATACACCATTGTTGCTGTTAAATCTTTTTTGCCTTCAATAGCGTCAAGCATAGTATTTAATTTTTGATATGCCTCGTCATTTTCAGTATAGTATTTTACTAAGACATTTGACGGAATAACCGCATTTAAATTATTTAACTTAATCATATTCTTAGCAAAATCTAAAGCATCTGAATCTTCTTCAAATGCTGAAACCTTAGTAATAAATTTTGCTTGAACAGTTTTGTCAATATCACCTTTAGCATTAAGAATATTTTGAGCAGCAACACCGATTGATTCTGAAGTTGCGCCACTAAACTTTGTAATAATATTCATCATTTTTGGAGCAATGTCTTTATTATCTGTTGCCATCTGAAGAAGTTGTCTAAAGACTGATGGAGGAATGTCACCACTTGCCATTTTTGCTTGAATCAAAAATTCTTGACCTTTATCAATGGCACCAGACTTACGAAGTTCTCCAGCCTGTGCACCAACAACGTCCATGTAGGCAATCTCATTTGGATTATCTTTGTATCTGGCTTTGGCAGCCTTTTTCATACCACTCATCATTGACTCTTGCATACCGCCAGCACTATTGTATTGTTTAACTATATCTTCTTGCAAGGCTGCCTGTGTTGCCGTTAGTTTATCTCTTTCTTCGATATACCTATTTTGCATATCATTTGCTTCATTAATTTTGCCTTGAAGTCTAAGTTCTTCAATTTTCTTTTGATAGTATAGATCAAATGAATCTAGCATTTGCTTATTTTGCTCCATTGCAATTTTAGCATCTACTGCATATGCCGCTCCAAGTTGTGCAGATTGTTGAGTAAATTTCTTTGAGGCAAAATATCCGCCGATTGCTCCTGCTGCTGCTCCAATTCCTCCACCAACAATTGCACCAACAACATTTCCAACACCAGGGACAACTGTACCAAGAAGAGTTCCAATCTTCATTCCTGTAAGTGCTCCTAATGCTGCACCACCAGCAGCGGTTGCACCTATGCCAACCTTTTGCATAGTCTTTTGTCCAGCAAGTTTATTAATCATGCCAGCATTTTCAATATTTGACATGTTTGACTGCATTCTCTTTTGATTTTCGGCAATCATTCTTGTTCTAACCTCAAGAGGATTTTTATCTAAATCTTCTCCGTTTGGTCCAAGGACCTTTTCCATCTGTGCAATAACCTTGAGACCTATAGACACATCGCCCGCTTCTTTAGCAGCATTCATTGCAAGACTCTTTGCTTGATTAATATCCATTGCTCCAGACATTACTGCAGTTGAAAGTTGGCTAGTTAAATCAGAAACTGCCTGCCCCCCCTTGCCTGCAGCATTCTGTTTTGCTAAATTTTCAGTTAGAGCCTTGCCCTCTTTTGTTTGCACAAATGCTTCTCCATATGTTGTCTTTCCTGTTGCTGGTCCAAGCATTGAGAATGAATTTTTTCTTCTTAAGTCCATCTGCTCTGATGCAGTTACCTTACCGCCAAACTTTGCTATACTCTGAATAGCAGAAGACGATCCTCTAAACTTTTCTGCTTCTTGTAAGACCTTTTCTTGAGCATTATTAAATGCCATTCTCAATGCAATAAATGCACCAACTGTTGCTGTTAGTCCTGCAACCACTGCCATAACTGGACTCTTTAGCATGGGCAGAATCATAGACAAGCCCATCAAAGGCATCATTATTTTTTGAGATATCTCTCCAACTTTTCCTGGAGCCATTGATCCCAGCATTGCAATACCAGAAGCAGCCATTGCTGCGCCACCAACGCCCATTCCTGGCCCTTTACCTGCTGCCACCCTTGCAGCCCTCTTGTCTTCTCGCTTTTGAATATAGGACTTAAGTTTTCCAGATGGTGTCATTCTTTGTCCATCTTGTGCCATGTTTGCAGCAACCACTGGCTGAGGAACTGGAGCCTGTGCTGCTATCTTACTCAGTCTCTTGTTATCTCTTTCTAATTTTTCTAATTTACGACGCATAGATTTTTGATTAGCGTCTACTGGTCCTGTTCCGTATAGAGCAGTTCTAGACGCTGCTGCAGCAGACTGTGAAATAGTTAGACCAATCTTTTGTCCTGTTGACTTAGCCTCTGCTATAGAAGATCTTGCTCCAGCAACTATTGATGAACCTATTGCGCTGCTTGATTCTGGAGCATCTGCAAAACCAGGAACCCTTACACCTCTAGGACCTTGGACGATTCTCTTGCCCTTTTTGGGCTTATTCATTTCTCTTGTATCTTTTGGACTACCTGACTTAACGCCTCTAGTTTTTCTTCTTGTTTTTGGCTTTTCTGTTTTTCCATCTTCATCTTCAACTAATTCATCTGGCTTTACTAGAATAGCATTATGCTTTGCGTGTACGAGTCTCCAGTTAACCTTTTTGCCTTCTTCAAGCCTGTCTATCATTGCCTGATAGTATTTTTGATCTTCTGGTCCAAGATTAAATTTTGCTATTGTTTCTTTTAGTTTTGGCAATGTTCTATCAATTTCAGCAATCATTGCTTTGTGGTATTCATCAGGAGTCATATTCTTTGCAATGTCTGCCGTTGCATTTCCAAACCAAAATGGCGATTTACCTGCTGCTGGACCCTTAACTCCGCTTAAATTCTTTTCTGCCATTTCAAGCATTGACGGCATTCTTTCTGCATAACCTCTTGCTCCAGATGCTCTATCTAGTACACCAGCCTTGCCAACATCTACCAACCTATTTCCGCCTAAGTTTCCTTTCTTTAGGTCGTCATCACCACGAAGATTTGCTGCAACTAGTTGTCTAAAATATTGTTCCCTGCTAAAATTGCCTGACAATTCTTTTGGAGTAAACTTTGGATCATAGGCAGACTCAAGAGCAAACATTGTTTTTCCAGTGTATGGATCCTTAATAACTCTAAGTTCTTGCTTTGGAGCCTCAAGCCCATGAACATCTCTTGCTATTATTGTTGCTCTTTGCTCTGCAAGCGCTGCTCGCAAATCAGGCATTGGCTTTACATAAACTTTTTTGCCGTCTTCTGTTAGGAACACTCCAGAGGCATCACGAGCAGCAACATTGCTGTATCCAGTACCCTTTTCAAGTTGCTTGCCATATGTGGTAATTGGTCTGCCATCAATGTCTTCTGCGGTTAAGCCTTGTAGTGCTGCTCTTGCTTTTTCAAGAAGTTTTTTCCCTGCAGTACCGCCAATCTTTACTGCACCAGTGTCTCCACCAGATCTTCCAGTTTTAAATACCCAGTTTCCGTTTTTATCCTGTACTAAAGAACCATTATTTCTTTTATCTGTTAATGTCCAGTCATTTGGATTTTTAGACTTCTTCTTTCCACTAACTTCTGGTCTTTCGTATGCAACAACCTTGTCACCATCTCGCTTAACATCAAGCATTATTCCTGGGGCTTTTTTAGCAAGATCCTCTATTGCAGAAACAACAGATGGGTTAGTGTTTGGAGCATAAGTTCTTATATTTTTGATAAGATCTTCAACAGCCATTTTCTTTGCGTCATACTTTATAGTTGAAGCAGATGCAGCGCCGATGCCAGCAACAGAGAATATCTTTTCAATTGCTGGTGCAATTCTTGGGTCTCTTGCAAGACCCCCCATTACTCCTGTTTTAAGATTACCCATTCGTGAGTATATTACTCTGTCACCTATTTTTGTTCCATCTGGAAGGTTTTGCAAAGATAATATTAAGTTTTTACGAATCTTGTTTGTTACTCTTGAAGCCTCGTCTGCGGTTAAATTAGAAGGTGGCTTCATTAACTGAGAAGTCATTGTTTCTACAGCACGAGCCTTTCTTATTTCTGCCTCGTATTCTCTTACATCTAAAGTATTGTTTGTAAGTTTCTTGTGAACTTCTTCTGGAATATCAAACCCAAGTCCACGATATCCTAATGCTCTTTCAATTCCTCTTGCTCCAAGATTGGTTCGTATATCTCCAAACTGATCAGAAATATTTCTTGTTTGCATTTGCTGTGGTTTGGTTGCATGTGCAAAAACTGTATCTGGTTTAGTTCTTTTCTTTTTAGTTTTAGGAACAGCCGTTCCATCATTGATCAAAGAAGTAATTACTGGTCTATTTGCTGGATCTTGCGCTGCTTGTGCAGGAATAACTGCTTCGCCAGGAGAAAGTAATGCTGGAACAATGTCGCCTGCTCCCATCGGTCCTGGAACTCTGTCAACACCTGTTGAATATCTTCTGCTTTGCGGAATACCACCGCCTTTTCCACCTCTGCCAACTGGACCAGTGAATCCTAGTTGTGAGGCAATTGCTCTTTGATATGCCGCTGCAAGGGCATTAACTGCTGAAGTCTCAGAAGTAAAAGTTTGTCTAAGTTTTTGATGAACTTGATCTAATGATGCTGCTACTGCAGATGCCTCAAGTTGTTGCTGAGTTAAATAATCTGTTTGATTACCAAGTATTTGCGTTGATGATCCAGCACGATTAAACGAAGTTTTCATTGTTGCAAACAATTTAATTATGTTTGCAAGACCATTAGCAAGCAAGCCGAAGGTCATAAGAGCAATAGGTCCAACCGCTCCTAGCGCCACAGTGAGAATAGTTAAAAACTTTTTGCTTCCCTCTCCCAAGTTATTAAATTTATCTAAAATTTTAGACGCAAATTCAACAATTGGGGTAAGAGCCTTTAAGAACTGCTCTCCCACTGGAGCAAGAGTTACCTTTAAATCCTCAATTGCTTTTTTAAATTTATATGTTGTGGTATCTTCTATTTTATCTAATTCTCGTTGTGACAATATTGCTAACTCTTCTGTTGTTGCTCTTGTCAAACCAAGGACTCTGGCTGCCTGAGATCCTTGTGCGGTTACATTTTGAAACAGTGTTGAGAGTCTTGAAAACTGGAATTTTCCAAATAATTGCTCAATTGCACGAGCACGATTAAGTGGATCCAGTGTATCTAATGCTTGTGCAAATCCTACTACGGTTGCTGCCACATCTCCCTTGTTTGCTTCTACAATACCCTTGATATTTATACCAAGACCACCAAGCATCTTTGATGCTTTTTCAGATGGGTTAATTAAAGATGCTAAACCAGACTTAAGTGCGTTGGCACCTTCTGATGCATTGATACCGCCTTCTTTCATGGCAGTTAGGAAGAACGCTAAGTCCTCAACATCTCCGCCAAGTTGCTGAACAACTGGTCCTGCTTTTGGAATTGCAATTGTTAAATCTTCAATAGATACAACAGTTTGGTTTTCAACTGCGTTAAGGAAGTCAATCTTCTTTGCCAAGTCTTCTGCTGCTACACCAAATGCATTTGTAACAGATATTGTTGTTTCTAATGCTTGCTCTTGTTCAACTCCGCCAAGTACGGCAAGCCTTGTCGCTTCTGTAACTTGTGCAGTAAGTTCTACGCCCATCTTACCCATTGCTGCAGCGTTAGCAGCCATTTCCATTGTCTTCTCAACAGCAACGCCATACTTTGTGTATTCTTTTGCAAGCGTTTGTATCTGTTTGACCATTGCATCTGTTTCTTCTTGAGTGGTAAACATTTCACCATAAACACGCTTAAATCTAATTGCCTGCTCTTCAAGTTTCATGAAGGTTTTTGCAGCGGTAGACCCAAGGAGCATGAGTGGAACCGTAAAACCAACCATTAACTGGCGGCCAGCCCATTGAGTATTCTTACCAAAGTTTAGAAGGTTAGTTGAACCTTGCTTAAGTAGTTGATTTAAAAGTTGTTGACGCTGTGCTGCTATTTGTGTTTGTGTTGCTAGATTCTTCATATCTAGCGTTAGAGGTCTTACAGCAATTGCCTGAAGTGCTCCATTGGCACCACGACCCATCTTGATATACTGGGTCTGTATATCTTTTACACGCTCTCGTGCAACCTTATTTATTGTTTCAAATTCAGACTTAAAAAGTCTTCCGAATGTTTTGGTTGCTGCTCCAGTATACCTAAAGTATTCTCTGGATGTTAGTTTATTTTTCTCTAGCGCATTAGTAAAGTACTCTGTACTTGTTGCAACCGTTCTCATGGTTGCTTGGAACTTGCCAGTAGCATTTATGCTGTTCATCAAGTTCTGTGCTTGATTTGCTGCTACCGCTGACGCTGCTGCGCCAGACTTTGACATCTGTGTATGGAAGGCTGATATCTGACGCTGCAGCAGTTTTAAACTTGCTAAAGCATCTGACGTATCAATATTTACATGAATATTGGATTGAACATCAGCCATCCATTAACACCTCTTTATTTAATTATTTACAAGATTGCCTAAGAGTGTAGCGTCTGAAAGTCTAATTCCAGATGCCTCTTCAACGATCTTATATACTGTAGGAAGATCTATATTTTCTTCTAGGGCTTCCTTATCTTCCGCCAATTCTGGCTTGTATTGCTGCATTGCGATTTGTACACACTCCATGAGCAAAGTCATGGATTTTTCATTGTCTTCTGCGACCTTGGCGATATCTTCAAACTTCTTCATAAACGGACGAAGTAGCGAGATCTTTAGTGGTCTTACCTTGATCTTTGTTCCATCGATGAGAGTTACTGTTTTTTCTTCTGTGGCAGTTGCCATTTATTCCTCCTTATAAGGTTAAAGTTAATTATACCATAGCGGAGTGTTATTTTTGACTATTCGTAAACCTCATAATCAAGACCCATGCCAATACCAAATCCAGCCCGTTCTGCGTTTTTACCCTGCAGGGCAAGAATATCATTTCCATTTTCTGCCTTGCCTTTACTAAACACTCTAGCCTTCATGTCTTCCCAAGCATTGCTGTTGCCTGAATTTTTATCTAAATCAACACCTTGCATTGCAGCAGCAAACTTTTTATCGCTATAGTCTAAGTCTCTTTTAACTTTAATAGTTGCTGTCAATTCTGGCATTGATAAAGATTCTTCAAGTTCTTCATAGTCTTTCCAAATACCGATAAGAAAAGCCTCTGCTTCTAGTTTTGCCAAGTCTAATGTCTCCCACGAAGACCCACTATCTACTGCTTGAGACTTTACTGGCTCTTCTGATTTTTGATTAATTTTAATACCTGCTGCAATATCTATAACTTGATAAATTGTTGGCAAATCTAAATTGTCTTCAAGGTCTTCAATTGTTTTTATATGTGGTGCATATTGTTTCATTGTTATAAGAGCACAAACCACTAGAATAGATATTGATTCATCATCTGTTTTGGCAGACTTTATTGTTTCAAATTTTGTTAAAAATTCTCTTAGATATTTTATTTTAAGTGGGGCAGCCTCAATGACTGTTCCATCTATAAGAGAAAAGTTCTTTTTTTCATATACGCTTGTTGCCATTATACAAGTATACCAAATGGAAAAGCCCAGACTTTCAAGGGTCTGGGCTAGTCCTATTAAGTTGTATTAATCGAGTGAACGATCTACGATTTTACCGTATGATGCGTTATCGTTTGGAAGAAGACGGAATGATACTTCAAACATTGAAGCCTCATCACGCTTTGCTGATACTGTAACATTCTCAATTGAGAGTGCACGGTATGCAACATAGATTCTTTCCTTTGGCTCTAGAGAAGAACCAGATCCTGGTCCTACTGCTACTAGTCCACGCTCTAGTGGAACGTCACCAATATCTCCAGCAGACATCTTGAGTGTTGAAACTCCTGATGCTGTTGTGAGGTCTGTATCATCGGCTGCAATTGCAACTAGAAGATTTTCTAGTGTTGCTTCTGCGAATGATGTGTTTAGATTAACTGTCATACCTTGCTTGAATAGACGAGCAACGTCGAGAAGTTGATCTACTGCTACTTCACCGAAATCTGGCTGGAATGCGAGTTCCAGACCGTTCGATGTGTATCCTACGTTTGTGTACCCGTCACCTGTTACGGAATCTGACAAGGTTTCCTTGTAGGATGTTGAAGATGCGGTCATTGCTGGAAGATCTAGTAACGCTTGTGCGTCAGTAATCTTTCCAGTTGCTGAGTCGTATCCGATTGGACCTGCATCATGCGTAAAGAGTGCTGCTGCACCCACGATGATGTTACTACTTGAACCACGGCTGTATGCCATATATTCTCACCTCTTTCATTTTATTAAAAGGGGGTTTGTTTCCTCACCATAATTATACAGCCTTTTTATTAGGGTATTAGGTCTGGGTATACAGCATGCCAGTCATAGTCTATGATCATCTTATTCCCCGCATAGGTGCGGGCTGTGCCAAAATCAATAATATCTCTTGTTTCTTCCAACTGGTATATTTTAAAGTTATGGAAATATGGCACATAGAATGTTCCGTGTCCAGGGATTGTGGCTTTTGGTCGCAAAGTAACTGGCTCTGTTTCTATGGATAGGTTTGATAATATCCATTCATTGATGTCTTCTGCTGACTCATCGCCACGATCTAAAAGGTCTTGAATCTTTTGAGTTATTCTAATTAAATTTGGAACAGCATTTTCTTCTAAAGCATTAAAATAATAAAGTAATTGCTCACACTTGATATGTGGAAATGGCATTCTTCTCATTTTAAACATTCTATCATATATTGCAGCATTACCATTAAACACAAATACTCCAGGAGTTCCTTCTGTTAGATTGTTTATGGAAAACTCTTGAGCCAATCCAGCCATATCTGTTGGAACTGTTGGGAACATAGGGATTGCCCCAAAGTCTGGTCCAAGTTTTTGTTGTAAAAACGCATTTATAAATGATGGCGGATGATCAATAACTACACTCACTGAATACCAACTCCTGCGTTAGCAATCCAACGGTAGCCTGTTGATAAACCTTTAGACCTGCCAAGTTTTTTGCCTGCTGCCATATCTTTTCTATATACTATTGGATTCTCAAGATATCTAGCAATACCGCTTACTCTTAAAAATGCTTGAGAAAAATATCTGCTAAAGAACATGTCAAACACCTTTTCAAAGCCACCCTGTACTTCTGTTCCTCCAGGATTATCTACCCTTACTTCATTTTTTGTAAACACTGTTTCTCCGTTATCTTCAAATGCCAAGGCTTGTGCCACTCTTGGTCTAATTATAACTGGAATGCCTTCTTCCATGATTCTTGCTTTATCGTAGAATGGAGTTCTAGATCCGTTCTTGATTGAAGTAGACTGACGAAATGAAGACCTAAATGACAAACCTAGATTACTGGTCGTATATGATATATCATATAATCTTGCACCAGGACTACCAGTTTGATTCCACTCATACACATGATGAAGCATATCTGGATTAACCCTAGCGTTAGAATCTATAAACTCTTTCATAAGTTCTACTGTTTCTACTCCTATTGTTTTTAGAAATACTGTCTTACCTCTTTGTATGCCCTCTAAAAATCCCACAGAATAATCTACTATATTGTTCATTTCTTTTTTAAATTGCGCTGAATTAAATACGGCTCTCATACATCACCTGTTTGATTTTCTGATCTTCTTATAACTAACTTGTAAGATTCAACTGTTCCGAATGGTCCAACAAATGGTTCATATGTTGCTATCTCAAACAGTGTTCCTTTGCCAGATCTCGGCCCAGATGTTTCTAAGTAGATCAGGTTGCCCTCTTGATCTTTAATATCTGTTATTAGTATGTTTGTTAAAGAATTTTTAGCATCTCTGGATGACATCCTTATGTCTGATTTTACTCTTCCAATTAAAATTGAATGTTGGGTTATATTAACATTTGGCTTAACTTCTTCTTTAAAAGCAGTTCCACCAGAACTAAAGTTACATGCAATAACCCTATCTAAAACCCATTGCTTTTTTATTGCACCAAAGTCACCTTGCTCAACTATTGGATGATACAAAGATGCTTGCATTGGAAACATGAAGTCTGGGGTTTCGCATATTGTCATTACAACACCCCAAGTTTTGTAATAGACTTAGTATACTTTGAAAGTATCTTGTCTACAAGTATATTTCCCGTTCCCTCGAAAAGACCTTTGTCAAACTGAATTCTATATTGATCTGTATTGTACGAAGAAATAAATCTCTTATAATAATCTAACTTTCCACAGTCTATATCGTGAACAAGCATCTCAGTTGCTTTTACAATATCTGATGGAACATTGGAGTAACCGTACTCAACTGTTATTCTGTAGTCCCATGTTTTGCCAAATCCTCTGTAAATAAATTGTGGATCTAAAGAATCCGAAGACGCTGCTGGCAGAACAAGTGGGGCTGACTCTGCACGATTAATATTGTCTGTTGACTTTTCAACAATTGCTGTTTTATCAGATGTTACTTCATATTCTCTATCTGTTACCAATTTGTTATTTTCATAAACCGACAAAACTTTTTTTACATCATCCCAGATAGGCAAATAGTCTGATCCAGTTCCTGTAAAATTTAAAACCTTTTTCTTATAATAAAAACCTTCTCCAACAATTGAATCAATTATTGCTCTTGCTATACCTTCACTATCTGCATATGCAGCAATGTCAGAAGCAGTGTTTCCCTTTGTGGACGGATCCACATACGGTCTAGTTACCTCATATGTATCGTCAATAATAACATCGTCTATAATTTTTACTTCTACCCTATACTCAGAGTCATACCTTCCAGGAAGGTTTATAGTTAGAGTGTCCCCTGTAGAAAGTTCTGGAAATTCTAGTGTAGATACAGAAAGGTCCGCCATATCAGTTACTAAAACAGTTACGTCCTTATCGGCAATGCCTGAAGGAACAGTATAAATAACTGGTATTTCTGCGTATGGCGGAACTCTCAGTATCTCCATACTTAATTACCAAAAGCCTTTTTTACTTCTTCTGGTGTTGCAATTCTAACATGTGCACGAGTTAACCATTTATCTGCTTGCTCTTTTGTTACAATATTGTAACCTCTAGAGATAGACCCTACCTCTTCCCAACGAACATTCTTTGTTGAGTAGATTGCTAACTTGTCTGCGCTTTGATGTTCTGGCTTAGTTGTTTTCTTTGGACCATCTGCTGCCATTGATCCAATAGCGCCTGTTTCTGTAAATCCTAGCGCTTGAACTGGTTCTGCAACTGGCTCTACAACAGGTTCTACGACTGGCTCTACAACAGGTTCTACGACTGGCTCTACAACAGGTGCTGGTGCTTCTACAACAGGCTCTACAACTGGTTCTACAATTGGTTCTGCTGGTGTTTCAACAACTACTGGCTCTTGTACATCTTCTGTTACGAATGGCTTATTATATTCATTATTTTCCATGATATCCTCCTTGTTTGTATTATATCACTAAAGTATTAAGGGGGACAGGAGAGTGAACTCCCGCCCCCCATTAAAGGTTACTGTTACAGATTATGCATCTGCAGCAGCGTCAGCGAATGCAATTGCATCCTCTTCTTCCCATTGAATACCGAAGCGGACGAATACTGTGTATTCAATTGTGTCCTTCTTCGCTACGTACTCACGGTTTACAGTAATATCTCTTTGGAATCCCCATACACGGTTGGCAGGGAATGTCAAATCGATATAACCTTCTGGATAGTAAGGAACTTCCTGAACTTCGATTCCGAGAACACGAGTTGTACGTGCTCCACCGAAGGTCTGTCCGATACCATCAAGATAGTTCTGACGGTTTGCTTGAGTGCTTCCTGGAACTTGTCCAGCAAACGCCTCAGCAACAGCATCAGCGAGTGTACCGTTATTCTTAACGATACCGCCGAATGCGTCTGTACCTGCGTAGAACTTAAGATTGTTCTTAAGTGCACGGTACTTACGTGGCATTGCATTGATGATGCCCTGCATGACGCTAGGTGTCCAAGCATTATCTGCTACGGTCACTACTGACTCATGTGCATCTCCGTTTGTCTTTACCTTGTTGATAAAGCCTGGCATGATAGACAAGAATGCTCCTGTTGTACCATCACCATTGATAGCGAGATCTTCGATATCATTTGCGAATGCGTTGGTCATCAAGCGTACCAAGTGATCTTCTAGAGCATCACCTTCGACACCATCTTCCAAAGATTCTGCAGTTACTTCCCAATCAAGACGAATCTTCTTGGTAGTAAGTTCGACCTTGGAGAAGGTTGCGCCTGTGTTTGTGTAGTTACCAACTGCTTGCGCTGCTGCACGAATTACACGCTCACCTACGTTAATCTTCTCAAGTTCCATTGAGTTAGCCTTCATTGTTACACGACGGCCATCCTTTGCTAACACTGTAGCGTCCCAAACATAGTCGATAAAACGACGAGCCTGCTCGGGGCGCAAAATTCCAGAAGCCGCTGAACCACTAGGGTTAACAGCATTTGCTCCGCTAGTTGTTCCTAGCGTTGCTGTTGGAATGTTACCAAGTGTATCTGCACCTGGATTTGTTACTCCACCAATACCACCTGATGCGAAAGCACCTTGGCCCTGATAAAGTCCTGGTGCTGTTCCACCTAGATCTCCTGCAGCGCCTGGCTGGTTTTTGATTATTTCTTCTGACATATTGTCACCTCCTAGTGATTTGTTCATTTGAATAGATCGGCTGTTTTGAGGAAACTACCGCCCCATAGGGATTTTTCAACCATTTCAGGTTGAGACTGGAAGATATCGCCGATATCTCCAGACTTTCGGAATGCGGTGTCTGCTTCCACAGCGTCTACTCGTTTTCCAAATTCATTAAATTCAGTTGTTACTGCTGCAATATCTTTTGCAACGGCATCAAATGAATCCTTAACAGTATCAACATCGACCTTTGTAGACTTAAGAAGTTCTACTTCTGCCTGCAAAGCCTTTACTGTTGACACTAGATCGCTAAAGGCTGATTCTAGAGTATTTTTCATTTCGGTAACTGCCTCAGCAATTACTTCTTCTGATTTAGATACTTCTACAACTGCCTCGGTTACTGTTTCAATTGCTTCAGCATCTTCTGCCTTAGTAATTTCTTCTGCTACCGCTTCTGTGGTATTAACAACTTCAGTTGTCTCAACCTCTTCTGCCTTAGCAACTTGTTCAGTAACTTCTGCAACTGATGCATCTGCCTCTGGAGCGACCACAACATCTTCAACTACATCTGTTTTTTCAACTTGTGTCTTTGATTTTGTCATATGTTGTACCTCCTTGTTCATCTTAGAAGTATTAATGCCTTTAGCACTATCGACTAAGAATTTTATCATTGTTGTTTTTTCATTATCCGTTTTTTCAACGAACCCTATATTTTCCATTTGTTCTCCAGTAATTGGACTAACTTCTGATTCGTTTTCAGATGATATTACAATACCGTTTTCTTTGTCATAAAAAACATTTTCTAGAACAGTTGAATCGCCTTTAATTACGTCTACGCCGTCAACTTTTTCAACTGAAACAATATTTGCAAATTGATTTGCTGGAGAATCTACTAGACTTAATTCAATTAAATCATAATCTTTAATAATTCTAATTTGTGAGTCTGACTTTTCATCATAGCCATCATCCCACTTATTCATTTTGCCACCAATAGAGAATCCTGTTAGTGTGCCGTCTAAAACCTTTTCCCATGTATCCTGTGCACCTTTTGAAACATAAGCAGATACAAAAACTCCGCTATAGAATTTTTTTGAGTCTGGATCAAAATACTTATCTTCTTTAAAGTTAACCATTTTTCCAACTGCTAGAGGCTGGTGCATCTCACGAATATTTCCTCTAAACTTTGCAAAAGCCTTCATAGATGCTTCTGCGGTAACTATGTCCATCTGTTTATCTAGGTTGTCAAGTGATGCAAAACCAGAAACGATACGTCTTTCCTTATCTACCTTGCTAAAAGGCATTGATAGACGAAGATTTTCCCCATCTGAGTTCCAATGGGCTTTAGATATATTGGTCACCACTATATTATACCCTCCATTTTACACAAGTATCACATTCTGGACATATCGGACATTAGGGAGTTTTTCTACCTTCGCCCTTTGGGTTTCTACCAACAACTGTAGACGAACTGTCAGAGTTGTTGTTTGTTCTCTCTGCACTTCTTGATCTGTTGGTTGTTGCTTCCGCTGCTGCCTCTGGCTTGAGTTGGAGAACCTCATCCCCACCTTCTCGCTGTGGCATATCCAAAACAACTCTTGCTTCGTTTGGAGTTATGATCTGATTCTTTACATATCTCTCAAGAATCTGAGATTGTGCAATTTCATCAGTTAGGGTCAACTCGTTAAATACAAACTCAACAATGTCTGTCTTTTCACGAATAATCTTGTTAATCATTTTTTCTAATTGTCTTTGTGCTGGTCTTGCTACCTGCTCTTTAAAGGTGCGATCCTGTGCAAGTGCTGCTGCAATAGAACCAGAATCGCCACCTCCTAATTTTGAAAGTGGAACTTGATGTGCTACCAGAATGTCGTCACGGTTTTGTTTTCTATATTCTTTAAATGATCCGTCTTGTATTCCGTCTTCAATTGGCTCCATCTTAAATTCTACCTTGTTGTTTTCAGTATCACCTGGTAGTGGGATGTATAGTGTTCTGTGTGATTGGCCACGAAGATTTGTCTGTAAGAATCTAAACATCTTGTCTTCTGCGTCTCCAGAAAGTTTTGCACCCTTTAGTGTGACAACGTATCTTGGTACAGCCTTATTTGCAAAGTAGTCAATATTGTATTGTGATGCCAGAGAGTCACCGTGGAGTGAGTTAATAGCAGACATAATGTCTGGAACTCCGTAGAATGTGTTTAATGGCGAGTATTGCTTAAAGTGAATAATTTCATTTGGTCTAGAATCAGTAGTAAGAGGGTTTGGATTTCTTGCTCCAAAATTACGGAAATAAACAATTTTGTTTCCAATAATCTGAACATATCCATCCTTTAACCTTCTTACTCTCATGGTTGTTGCTGGAATGTGACCAACATATCCGATCTCTCCACGAGTAGTTCTTCCTATTTCTAAATAGCCATTTCCAGTTGATTGTAGGTCTGTATAAACCTTTTCCATAGTAGCAGTAAATGAGTCATCGTCATTAAGAGACTCTAGCCAATCACGAAGTTCTATCTTTGTTCTTTCAATTCTCTTTCTTGCTTTTTGTGTTGCACTATTATCTTCAGATGCCTCTAGTCTAAGCATTGTTCTTGGAGAAACCTTAAACTCATATCCCAAACCAACAATGTTTTCTACCTTTGCATCAATTGCTGCGTGGTTTGCAAAAGATGTATCATAATAGTTTGCCAATTCATAAAGATTCCATGGTGGGGTGATTACATCAAACATTCCATAGCCGTTTACGTATACTAGGCCTGGATTAATTTCTTTTGATTGTGCTCCATCAATACCGCTTTTTCCTGCCAACGCTGCTGTTGTATATTGCTGTGTTGGCTGTAATGCTTTTGTAGAAAGTCTACTTGTTCTACGCTTAAAGTTTGCATCTAAGCCATCTAATGTTTTTAATGTGTCCCAATTATTTGCAAATGGATCAGATTTTGAAAAAGGATCTTCCTTTTTAATAGCATCGTCAATCTTTGCGCTTATTGTATATTCTTCCATTTTATTCTTCATCTCCATATTTTGCAATTGTATCTTTTGCTGCTTGTACAGCACCCAAGTCATTTAGTGATGGAATAAGTCCTGACTTCATTCTGTCTACTTGCTCAGAATACTCTTCTTCTGATACCCTGGTCCCGCCTGGAACAAAAATTGCTTCGCCATCTCCAGGGTCTCCGTAATACATTGCAACCTTTTTTAGTTCTGCAATTTTGGAAATGTCTCCCTTTTCAGATGGAATATTTAAAACCGATCCATGTCCGTCTGTAAACCACTTGCCATTTGACCTTTTATATACATAAAGACCCCAATTATAGTTCTTTTCAATTACTTTACGTCGTACATTTTGTACAATTGGCTTACCAGTTTTTGGGTTTATTAATGAATCCATGACAATAAGTATACCATATTAAACTGGATCAACAGTAAATTTGTTCCAGAAGATGTCGTTATATAATGAATATGCATAGTTTCCTACGCTTATTGGAACATTATCTCCTACGATTATCTTGTTTGTTCCAGTATAACTTTTATAAACTTCTGATGGATTTACGCCATAATAACTTGTTTCTGCCAAAACAAGAACCTTGTTCCAATTAAATGGTCCAATATGCCAGAATTCCCAATCTAAAGATTGACCAGCCAACACCTTCACCCTAAACCAAGGTCTTTCTGATATATTTTGAACCTCTTGTAGATTAGTAGATTGATAATAAGATATGCTGTTGAAAACCAACGGTCCAGTTAATCTTATTGCTCCTTCAAAATATGAAAAATCAAGACTATCGGCAAAATTAATACCTAAGAATCCCCACTCTTTAAGAGTTAAAACTGGCTCTTTAACAATCTTTCCATTCCAATAGAATCCTATGCCGTTTTGAACTAATCCAGTTTTTGCATCAATTGCATATATTTTTGCTCTTCTACCACTTGGGTCGCTTGCAACCATATAAAATTTTATATTAGAAGATTTACTTTCTATTTCAAATATTTGTGTTGGAGCGTATGGAAAATAGTCTCCATCAAATCTTATAGCCATTTGTGATGCAATCACTTTAAAATTATTTGCTCTACTAGAATTTATTGGAATAGACAGCCCACGATTTACTAAAGGATCATACTGTCCTTTAATTTGAATACCGCTGGTTTTTGTAAGATAAAGATATGGAGATGATCCAGTGTAGATGGCAAACGGATTATTCTTTTTAAAATTATAATAAATTCCAGTTTTTGTATATGGATAAATAGGAGTGCCAAATCTAGTACCAATTGGACTTGCATCCGATTCATTTAATGCTTGAGACGCATAAGAAAGTTTTTTAATATTAACATTGTTTGTTTTAGAATCTTTAACATTAATATCTATATGTGTAACAATGGACAAATCATTAAAATCAACACCTGCTGGAGGATAAATAATCATATTATCAACAACTTCATATTTTGTTGTCATCCAATCTGATTTTGGAATTAAAATACCATTTCTAGATGGTCTTTCTGTCTTTGTAAAATAAAATGGTGTTTGATTTGCTCCTAGTTCAGTATATTGAAATGTAACATATGTTTTTACAATTGCCCCGTCCGTATCATATCGGTAATCTTTTGCAATTTTATTTTTTAAGTCTTCATAATCATTATATCCAGTAAATAAATAATTATCTAATGATTCATATGTTCTTTGAACTGGAAGACCGTATTCATTTGCAAGTTCTGCATATGTCCATTCTGCTGGATCAGTTTCTATTGCAATTGTTTTTGATGGTATTGGATAGTCAATATTGAATTGAATAAAATCAAGATCAAAATACTGATCTCCCCTTTTATCTAAAACAGATTCAGCAAAATATGTTAATGGTATATTGTCTTCCCAATATGCATTTGCAGATATGTTAAGTTTATATGTATCAAACAACTGACCTGGAACCAATGTATATGTTGCTGTATGATCTAAAAGAAAATCTTCATCATCAACAAAAACTCCACCGCCGCTTATTGCACCATTCGCTGTGCCTGTTATAGATCCATATGGTGGTAATGAGGTTGTATCTATTCCTCCATCTATATTGATTAATTGATTATTTTGATAAACAGAAAACAAGTCTTCGTTCCAAACTGGAACACCCAATTCATTAAACAAAGATCTAATTTTTTGAAAATTATACTTGCTGCAAAATCCTATTTTATATATTTTGCCAGTAAAAGTTTCTGTGTTATTATTTTTACCACCGACATACATTCGTAAGTCAGATAAAGATCCAAAAAAATCGGCTGCTGGATTTCCAAATCTTGAAACAAATGCTGGTATATTTAAACCAATATCAACTAATTCTCCTGGCTCTGCAATTAAAGGAGAGTATATATTTTTTATTACTCCGTCGTAATTAATGATATATGATATTTGATTATTAAGTAATTCTATTGCAAAATAACTGCTACTGTTTTCTTTTTCAATTCTAAACAATGTTTGCTTTGTAGAAGAAGATTGTGGTAACCTAAAACATCCATAAAATGCAGAAACTGTTTCTTTTAAAAAATCAAAGTTTTCAAAAAATAGATATCCAGACACATTGTTCCAAGAAGTGTTAGGTCTAAAAGAAAAGAAATTTACTGAATCAGATGACTGGACCAGTTTGCAATCTGATAATAATTCATCTTCTGTTTTTGAAGATAGCACTATTTTGGGAAGAGGGGCAGATGAAACAGATAAGGATTTATTTACAATAGAAGTATTATCATTAAATGCCTGCTGCCATCCACCTATTTTTGGATATGAATAATTTGAAGTATAGTCTGCAAAAGCATAATCAACAAATACTGATGTTCCGCTATAAGATGTATTAATATTCTCTGGTATTTCAACGCCTTGACCAAAAACAAATCTTCTTTTTGCTAATGCGGTTGCGACTACGTATGGATAAATACCGACACAGTCAATTTCTATTGGATAAATATCTTCATATGCATAAAAACCTATCCAGTCTTGATCTTTATTATTTTCATTAAGCATATTTGGAACAGATATAGAGTCTGGATCATATTCTAAAGATATTACTTCCTGACCATTAATAACTAAAGAAATAACATCTTTACCAATTCTTAAATGTACCAACATTGGCCTTGTCCACTCACCAACATAATATGTTTTATAGTTAGAGCCAATTTTTAATCCTATTGATGGTCCATCTACATATATACCATCATCTGATGAAATTGGACCAATAATTCTTTTTGTTTGATTTGTATAAGAATTTATTCTAAGCCAAGTCTCAAGAGTATATTCTCTAAATCTTCCTGATTCGTTTAAGAATCCTACTCCAGGAATAATTAGTGAAGGGTTTGAGCCATTTGGGTAAAGGGCTGTTAAACTTGATGTTCCATATACCATTGGAATGCTTAAATTTTTTGCTTTAATCATATTATCAGAAACTAAATAATATGCATCAAGGTCTTGTAGTCCGTAACATTTTGCAATAATACCTTTTTGTGGAGCAATTGATATATTTGACGGAATATCTATTGGTGTTATTCCAAGAGAAGTTGAAGCAAACTCTTCTGACCACTGCCCAAGACTTATTCCATTAACTAAAAATACATCTGCTTCATCAGAACCACCAATAAAATTAATTTTAAAAACTAATCTAAAGTTTATGTCATCTGGAGGAATATCAAATGTTTCTGATATAAAAACCCAACTATTATTTATTACAGTATCATAATTTTTTAAATTATTTACTATTTGTCCACTTGTGGTGTCTTCATACTGATATCCTATTTCAAATCCTGCAATATAAGAACTTTTAGAGTAAAAATATCCACCAACAGAAAATGTTCTTAAGTAATAGTTTAGATCCTGAAGATTCATTATGTCATTGCTTATTGCAATGATTGATGCTGACTCACTTGAAGTGGGGGTTGCTGTTATTTTCCCTACATAACTACCTATGAATGGCTCATCTACTGACTGTGAATATGCTTCATGAGTACCGCCAACAATTGTCCAATTAGAAAGATTTCTTTGTGCCTCTGATAAAAGAGAAACGTAGTCTGCATTATCATCTAATGCCCACAACCCCGTTGGGTGTTCTGAAAACACTTTTTCTGCATATAGGTTTGACGGACTAGACATAATGAGTCTATTTTACCACAGAAGACTACTTGTTTATTTTAATTTCACAGTAGTCAGTTGTGCAGTATGACTCTCCCTGAGCCTCAAGATTATCTACACCGTCATAAATAGCACTAAAGTCAATATGTTTTAATTTGCCAATATACGACTCATACTGCTCTTCAGTAATCTGAGTATATGGCTGCTGTGGATAAACAGTGTTTCCCATTGGAAGGAATGAAACTGCCTTTAATTGTCCCTCGTACATGTGCAGTGCTGGAACAACATTCTTTGATTCTGTTTCCTTATCAAATGAAAGTGTTACAGAAACACCATTATCAGACCAATACTTTTGAGCAGTTGCAGCAAGAGCAATCTTCTCAAACAGCGTAACATCCTTTTCAGATCTTGGATGGCCTGACTTGATTGGAAAATATACAACTGATGTATTTGCTGATACTACGTCATCTTCAATTGTGTACCCTGCTGCTTTGAACAAGTGCATCATTGGATCTGTGTTTCCAAATCGAACTGCACGAAGAAAGAAGTTTCCTCCAGGACCCCAGTGAACTCCAGGAGTTGCACCAGAAAGAATTGAAACTGATCCTGATGGCTTAACCGTTGTCACACGAATTGATTCACGAACACATAGCCATTCTGAATAGGAGTGATCATATTTACGAATTGTTGTGTATCCTTCATCCATCCAATCACGAACTGTTGGCAGGCCATGCTGGTCTGCAAATGATGCAATGCCAGTGAGTGATGTACCGATACGACGATTACGTTGCATGATACCGTTTGTTTGTGGCCAATGAGTTGGAACAAGTGTTACAGTCTTTCCATAAAGATATGCAAACTTAAGGGTACGCAGGAAGTCCTCCTTGGATTCGTGACGATTCAAGTGCACTTCTACAAGTGTACATAGTTCGTATGACTCCAATGGCTGCTCAGCACATGGATTAAATCCCATTACACGATAATCCTTTCCGTCTGGCGCATCCTTTAGCCGTCCATAATTACGAGCAACATCAAGCCAAATAAACCCTGGTTCTCCGTTTTCTGTAATTAAATCTACATAGTCTTCGTACTTTGTTCCTACCTCTGCTGAAATAGAATTATTAGACATCCAAGCCCATCCTGGGTTTTCTGGATCAAAAGAGTTTCTTTCTGGAAATACCTCAGAGTTTTTTAAATTCATAAACGCTTCGTCCCCAGCACTACCTAAAGCAAGTGTTGCAGAGCGTCTTACGTTTCCAGAAACTACACATGTTCCAATAAGATTTACTAGATCTACAATGGCACGAGAATCTAGGGTTTCTCCAGCCCTGGAGCCTATTACACGGTCAATCTGCTCATGCAGCCTAATAAGAGGTGCAGGTCCTGATGCAACCCCTCCAAACCCTTTTATAGGGGCTCCTAGAGGCCTAATTAAGTCATAATTAAATTTCTGTATGTTTTGATTAGGTCTGAGATATGAGTTTATTAAAACTCTCACCGACTCTACCCAACCTTCACGAGTGTCTGGTATTTCATAAACCTGTTCTGGTTCTGTTGGGGAATAAATAATAAAATTCTTATCCTGACCAACTGTATCAAATCCAACTCCAATACCAAGCATTAGGGCATCCATTACCCAGGCGAATAAAGCACCTGGATCATTCTTGTCAAGATCTTTTGTTGAAACCATAGCGCAGTTTTGTAATGCTGCAGAATTCCTTTTTTCCATTGTCATTGGAGTTCCAAATGCCCACATGCCTCTTCCTGGTGGTGTCCACTTCAGATTAAACATTCTGTCGAATGCTTCTTGTGCTGACTTCTGAGCCTTATAGTCATTCCATGGAAGACGATTTTCTTTGGCATGATTTTTTTGAACTGAATACATCCCCTCGATTACACGACGACAAACTTCGTGCCATCTTTCCTTAGTTCCATCTTCCTTCATTCTTGAGTAAGTACGAATAAACGTAATTTCTCCCAAAGAGTTTTCTGCTGCATCCTTAAACCCGAATGGACTGCTAACACTCTTATACTTTTCTACAAAGTCTTCTGGAAGTCTAAAACTAAAAAAATCTGACATAATATTTAATCGTCCTTTCAAAAACGGAATAAGTGTTAATTATAGCAGAGTTTTGCAAAAAGTAAAACTCTCACTGTATTGTTTATACTTAGTCTTGCTTTTTATCTTTCTTTGCCCATTCTAATTTTTGAATTGCCTGCTGTCTACGAACTTCTTTTTCTTGCTCATCCCATTTGTCTAAAGTTTCCTGATCATATTCAATTTCTGCATAATCCCAAAAAGATACCATCGTATATCTTGTTCCTTTTAGAATTTCAGTAACACCGTGAATATTTTCTACGCCTCCAGGAAATATGTAATAAGAGTAGGCATTAGGCTTAAAAGATAAATATGGATCACTCCAGACTGGAACTTTTTTACCATCCATATCAACACTACCAGAATCCTCTCCAGTATCATTTACAAAATATAACTCTCCACCTTCATAGTTATCATTTAAATACAGAATTCCAACATACTTATTTATTTCAAAAGCATTTGGATTTCCTTCAAAATCTGAATTATCAGAATGTGGCGAAGCAAATCCTCCCTCATCCCATTTTTGTGCGTGAGATGTATTTGGTCTAACCTTTCTTTCAAAAACTAACTCTACTGCTTCTTGATATTTATTTTTTAAATCATCAAAAAATTTTCCATATAGGCCATGCTTTTCAAGTTCTGGATCATCTGGGGCTAAACCCATTCCAAGAGAACCGTAAAATGCAATATCTCCCCACATGTCAGCCTTTGACTCCCAATATGAAATCATTGATTCTGCAGTTTTACTATTTATAAAATTTGGGATCTCTACAATTTTATTGTGTGTTATTCCTAAAACACCTTTTGTTTTATTTAAATCTATTTCATCATTTTTATGATATATAAAGTTTTCTTTTTGTATTTTTTCAATTATCATTTTTCATTCCTTCTAATTGAATACGCATAAATTCTGACTGCTCTCTGTCAACCTTTTCTTTTTGCATTTTATACCACTCATCTTTACCGTACTTTTCTTCTCCATCAAACCACTCTTTAGATCCTGCATAAGGCTTTTGATAAAAACATCTAATTAAATATTTGTCTTCTTTATTTATTGCTTTTACGCCATGCAAATATTTGCCTTCATCAGACAACAGTTCTGGATGCCCTGAAGGAAAAACAAGGACATCTCCCGCTTTTGGCTTATAATTAAGAAAAGTTTTATTCGGCAATCTAAAAACTATGTCTCCACCATCGTAGTCGTCATTTAAATACATAGTGCAAGTTAAAATAAATTTATTTCCAGGCCAATGACCTTCTAGCGTAACGTAGTCTGTATGATATGTCATTTCAAGGCCAATATTTTTAAGTTCTTCTGGAGCAACATTTTTATGGTTATATTTTGATATTGATGGACCCATTATAACCCAGTCATTACCTTTTTCTAATCCACGATTTTTTAAATAGGTTAATGTTGCAACATTAAAGGCATCATTAATCTCATTCAATAAAGACTGCTCTTCTAAATATGTTGGCTCGTTAGAAAAGTCTTTTGTCATATCTAAATAATTTCCTATTTGCCATACATAACTTCCAAATCTACTCCAGTCTCTCCAGTCTTTAAATAAAAAAGTAGAGGACTGATCTTTTTCAGATTGTTTAAATATTTCTACCATTCTTTTAGCATTTGGAATTAATCCAGTAAAAACAGAAATATTCGTATCTATATTTTTTATTTCAAAACTTTTCATATTATTTTACCTCTTTGTGAGACATGATTGTGAAAAAAAATGGCACAACATATCTAATGCCTTTTGTTATTTCAGTTACTCCATGTATATAATTTTTATCTCCTGGGAAAAAATATGCTGCTCCAGCCTTTGGTTTAAATTGTATTTTTTGATTTGGAAAATATAGTTCTCCACCTTCGTAGTCATCGTTTAAATAAAATAGCCCAGCAATATCGTACCATGGAAAATCATTAGGTTTCCCAGCATTTTCTCCTTCATGAAGTTCTTTGTCTGCATGTGGCATCTGCAACTGACCTGGTAACCATCTAACAATTGCAGGTGGTGTTGGATGAGCATCTACATTAAAAAAATTATCTACTTCTATTTTTAATCTTTGTTGCATATTTGAAATAATTGGAACAATATCTGAATTATTCTTATTTAAACTTGGTGGAGTTGCAACTCTATTTTCCCAATACTTATGATCATAAATAACAGTACCCTCTTCATTATAATGAGTTTCTGTTATATCCCAAATTGTTATTTTTTTACCAGCATCTGATAAAAAATTTAACTCTTCGGCTGTCATAAAGTTTTCTCTTGCCTGAATATTTCCTGCAGATGTGCCAAAAAATCCAGATGGGGTTATAGATTTTGGATTATTTGTACCGCTATTCAGATATTCTACACTATTCATTTTTATATTATACCATTCACTATTCGTATTTTCTTTGTTCCCAAACTTCATTTTTATATATTCCACCGTCTGGTTTGCGGTATTTTGCAGCATTTGCTGCTTTTTGTCTCATTAGTTCTAAAGCATTTTCTTGTTCAATTATTTCTGAAGTCCAGTTTTCTCTTTTAAATGGTATCACTTGAGAATAAATAGTGCCAGCGGGGATAACTCCCTCAAACCCTTCCGAAATAAAAAATGGTAAAGATCCTGGAAGATGAACTTTATCATTATCAATTATTCCACTTGTTACTAAAAATGGAAGTTCAAATCTATTAAATGGGTGACAATAAAGTGCGCTATATCCTTCTGGAAGTTTGATTTGCCAATCACAGGTCAATGCAAAATGTTCTTTATAATATCCCCTCGGATGCTCAAACTGTGGCATTTCTTGTCTTACTTGAATAAAATCTTTATACTTATCGTCTAAAACTTTGTGCTTAATTCCAGATTCTGTCATATAAAACTCAATATCGCATGGAGTATTTAAAGAATACCCAGTTCCCATAATATCAAAAATTGCTGGACAGGCCTTCCATGTTGGTATTTTTCCATTATCTGGTCCTATTACAAAAGAATCATCAATAGGAGATTTAAAGAATCTATCTGCTTTTCTAAACCAATCTGGTATTGTTTTAAGTATTGGCTTTGGAGTAGACACACTTTCTTTTGATAGCCAAACTCTATTTGCTAAAAATGTTATTTTTTCTGTATTCATTATTTATTAAAGTCCATTCCTTTAATTATAGCATTTGGATTTCTATAGTCAGAAAACTTTAACTTTAAACTTTTAGTCTCATGACTTCCCTGTTTATTTCCTAAATGATCAACAGCATCTCTATAAAAATTGGTCCACTCTCCACCTTTTGTTATTTCTCCAGATCGTTTCCCATACTCTGAAATTTTTTGATAATATTCTTGACTAAAGTTTTCATCGTGCAAATTAACTTCTGTATTTTGAATATCTGTTAAACTTATTGGAACAATAGAGACAATTGGTGTATTTGCTGGAATTGTTATTACCTCATTTGCCTTTGTTATTTTCCAAGCATATGGTAATGCTGTATCTAAAACAGATGTACTAATTATTGTTGTAAAACCTTGTACACCGTCTATAAACTGATTTGGAACTGGCATTAACAAAAGACTAACATTTTCATCAGTTCTAAAATTTAAAGTGCTATTAAAACTTATAGTTGCATTTGCTCTATTTGTAAAAACATACTCTTCTCCATTTAAAACCTTTACATGTGAGTCTGATGAATCTGATATTCCGTCCCAAATAAAAGAAATATCTTCTGGATAAGAGAATGTCCACCCTAAAGTATTTGCCAATGACACTGGGAAACATCTATATGCATGTTTATCAAATGTATTGTCCATCCAATCTCTTTTTATAGGAACTGTAGAAAAATTTACCTTAGAGTTTTTTGGCTGATATACATTAATGCTAGACACTAGTCGCCAGTTTCTCTATAAATTTCTGGAGTGTGAAATTTTGCACTATAGTCTAACATTGTAACTATAGAATATTTAGTTCCAGATTTTACTGGCATTGCTCTGTGGCTATACATATAGTTTGAAGGGAATATGTATAAGTCTCCAGCCTTTGGCTTTACCAAAAGATCTTGTAATTGAAAATGTAATCCGCCCTCTTCGTAGTCATCATTAACATATGCTACTAAGGATACTGTACAGTTATACGAAAATCCGTGGTCATGATGATATTGAAAATGTTGTCCTTTATTATATTTAATAAAATTCATTGCTTCCCAATATCTTAAATCTCCAATATTAAAAAATCTTCTGTAGTGATCAACTGCTGGTTTTTTTCTATCATAACAATCTTGCCATAAAGATTGAAGATTTAATGATTCTTGACTTAAATCATCTTGTATGTCTGTTTTTTTAAATTTAAAATCTACACAATCTCTATAGTCTGGCATAGTTTGCATATAACCAACATATGCTGGTTGCCAAGAATATCTTTCATTTTCTGTTGCAAGATTACTTTCAAGTCTATTAATTATGTCTAAACTTTTTGGAAGAACATCTCTATATACAAAAATTCCATTTCCAAGATTTTCAAAAGATGACCAGGTTTGTTCAGGAATTTTGCCTGTAACATTGCTGTTTATGCTAGTGCCTATTTGATCCATTTTATTACCCTTCTATATGTATAAATTATATCATAACTGCGACTTATGATGTAAATCGTTATAATCTGTCATTATTACTACTGAATACTTTGTACCGTCAAAAATTTCATGAGATGAGTGCTCATAAACAAAGTTTGATGGAAAAATAATAATGTCGCCAGCCTTTGGTTTTATTTTTAATAACTGTCTAGGAAATTCTATTTCTCCACCTGTATAATTATCATTTAAATAAACTACAGCAGATATTGTGCATGAATAGTATGGTCCGTGATCACCGTGAAGTTTAAAATATTTGCCTGGTAAATATTTTACAAAATTAAATGCTTCTTTATAAAACATCTGTAAATGCCATAAAGACTGATAATCTTCTAGGCATTTATCTAGTGCATCCTCTACCTCTTTATGAATATCAAACATATCTTGATCAAATTTTAATATAGTTCCCAAATGTTCTCTTTTATATTTTATATCTACACAATTTCTTACATGATATGTATCCTCTTTATCATTTACTTGTGCTCCATTCCAAGACATTTCAAAAGATTCACTCATTGCTCCACGTTCAAGTCTATCGATTATGCTTAGACATTGGTCTTTTGGTATAGCATTTCTATAAAGGTTAATTCCATACTCTAAGTTAATAACTTCAATATTATTTTTAATTAAACGATTTGACAATCTGTTTTTTGTATTTTCTAATCTTGGAATATCATACCATTCTATTTTTTTTTCCATAAAATAAATTATACCATACCGAATTTATTTCAGTATGGTATAACTTTTATATATTTTACTAATTAAGTATTAGTTTATACAGATCCGCCACCACTAAAGTATGGGAACCAAGGACAGAACGATGGTGGGAAGAACGGACAGAAGTTCGGTGGGAAGAACGGACAGAAGTTCGGTGGGAAGAACGGACAGAAGTTCGGTGGGAAGAATGGTGGGAAGAATGGGAAGAACGGACAGAATGATGGTGGGAAGAATGGTGGGAAGAATGGGAAGAACGGACAGAATGATGGTGGGAAGAATGGTGGGAAGAATGGGAAGAATGGGAATGATGGTGGGAAAAATGGGGGAGTAGTATTAACAGAACCAGTTGTTGCAGTTAATGAAGATCCATTTGCGTTAGTTGCAGTGATAGTATATGTTTGTGATCCTGGAGAACTGGCAGAAGGTGTGTTATCTGTTGCATCATAGTATGTTTGTGATCCACTTACTGTTCCAGCAATATTATTATAAGATGTTCCATCAGATCCAGTAATTGAATAATTTCCTAATGTTTTTCCACCATTTGCTGGCGTAGTCCATATAATTCTGTTTACGTTTGCTGATTGTGCATTTACACTTGGACTTTGGGGAGCCTGTGGTACTGTTGTAATAGGAATAGAACTAGATGGGCTTGATGGAGCAGATGTTCCAGAAGCATTTGTTGCTGTTACCGTAAAAGTATAATTTGTAGAACTAGATAAGCCAGTTATTGTTATTGGTGAAGACGATCCTGATGCTGTTAAAGATCCTGGAGAAGATGTTACTGTATAACTTGTTGCTGCTGGAGAACCTGCTGGAAGAGAAAAAGAAACTGATGCTGCTCCATTATTGTATGGTCTATTTGTTCCTACATCTGTTGCTATAACAGACACAGGTGGTTTTGGCTCTAAAAAGTCATTCTGTGCTAAAGCCTTTGAACCTAATTCTTTCTTTGCCATTTATATTGCTCCCTTTTTTCTTTATTTTGTTATGCTGTTAAGTCTCCTACGACTACCCATGAGTCTGTTGCTCTCTTCATTAGAGTTGCAGATGACCATTGAGTACGTAGTTTAAGTCCTGGTGTAGCATTAACTGTAACTCCGCCTGCGCCAGCAATTGTAACTTGTCCTGCTCCAGTTTGAAGGATATCAATTGATGTTCCTACTGGCCATGCGACTGTTGCATTTGTTGGAATTGTAAGAGTTAATGCTGAACCGCTACCCATTTCTATTAAACAGTCTCTTTCTCCAAGTGATGATAGTGTGTAAGATGCTGTTTTTGGAATAATTGTTGTTCTTGAAGGAACGCCTTCTTTTGTCTGAGTTCCATCTGTAAATGCAACTCCAGAAGCAGATACTGTTACAGTACCTGTAAATGTTGGAGAAGCAAGTGGAGCCTTGAGATCAAGTGCTGTTTGTGCAGCAGTTGAAACTGGCTTATTAGCATCGGAAGTATTATCAACATTTCCAAGTCCAACCATTGATTTTGTGATACCTGAAACGGTACCTGTAAATGTTGGAGATGCAAGGTTTGCTTTGAGATCTAATGCTGTCTGTGTGGCAGTTGATACTGGCTTATCAGCATCTGATGTATTATCTACGTTGCCTAGACCAACCATTGATTTTGTAATACCTGAAACGGTACCAGTAAATGTTGGGCTTGCTAATCTTGCAATTGAGTTATTAACACTAAAAGATGTTCCTGTTAGTGTTAAACCATCTCCTGCTGTAAATGTACCAGTACCAGAAAATTGTGTAAATACAATTGCATCTGTATCTAGTGTCGTAATAGTATTAGTCTGTACCCATCCCGTTTTACCATTTGAGGTTCCAGCCTCTACGAATATAAAGTCACCAGCATCCACTTCTGGAATTGAGTTATAGTCTGTCGCTCTTGTCCATGAACCAGATGCAACTACATAAATACCATTTTCTGAATCTGTTGCTTGATTCTTAACTAGCACTCTGTTTCCTGCAACAACTGAAATTCCATCAATTGTCTGAGTTCCGCTTAATGTTATGTTTGCTGTTGTGGCTGCTTGAACTGATGCATGAACATTTAATCCTGCTGTTGCAGCATCAACATATGCCTTTGTAGCAGCATGAAGATCTGATGAAGGTGCACCTGAAAGTGTAAGTGCTCCTGTCATTGTGCCTCCAGCAAGCGATAATTTAAGACCTAATGCTGCATCTGTTGCCATGGAAACTGGCTTGTCGGAATCAGAAGTATTGTCTGCATTTGCAAGGCCAATCATTGCTTTTGTGATTCCTCCCACAGTTCCAGTAAATGTTGGGGATTCTAAGTTAGCCTTAAGATCTAGTGCTGCTTGTTGAGCAGTTGAAACTGGCTTATCATTATCGCTAGAATTATCTACGTCACCGAGGCCAACCATTGTTTTGGTAATACCAACAACGTTACCAGTAAATACTGGGGAATTCTTTGGAGCCTTGAGATCAAGTTCAGTTTGTACTGCTGTTGATACTGGCTTATCAGCATCTGCTGTATTATCTACGTTACCAAGTCCAACATCACCTTTAGCAATTCCAGTTGGACTATTGATTACTGGAGACTGTAATGTTTTATTTGTTAAAGACTGAGATCCTGCTAGTGTTACTAGATTTGCTGTATCTTCAATACCATGTACACCAGTAGTATCTTGTGAGTGTACAGTTACTGAGTTATCTGCATAAGTTTTTGTTGCAACTGTAGAATCAATATCAAATCTTTCATCTATAGCATTCCAATCAAGGCCAGTTCCAGCAAGTGCTGCTTGATCTACTGTTGCATTTGCGATTGCATCCGTAAGGTTTGTTTGTGTTACAAGAACTGTTGTATCTGCAATACCGTGAACACTGCTTGTATCAGATGCATGTGTAGAAAGGTTTGTTGCTACTGTTGTTAAAAATGAAGGATCATCTCCGATAGCCGCTGCTAGTTCATTGAGAGTGTTAAGAAGGTCTGGAGCGCCGTCAATTATTGCTGCTAGTTCTGCTGCATTAGCAAAGTATTGTAATGCGGACCATGCTGATGATCCATTACCCATTTTAAATTTATTTGTGTCAGTTTCAAAACCGATTTCACCTGCTGCGAGAACTGGGTTAGCAGCCGTCCATTGTGCTGCAGTTCCTCTGCGCTGTTGCATTCTTGTTGCCATTTATCTTCTCCTTATGGGTTCTTCCCATGAACTAGTCTTATTATAACATCAATTTTTTAATTGAAATTATCTACTACGCTACCGCCATCAAATACGACTGTCCACTCTGTTGTATCTGGTCCACCTGCGTCTATTCCTATTCCAAGTGGGCTATTAAAAGATCCACCTTCGTAGAATTGAGACACGATAAATCCAGTTCCATCAATTGCGGTATCGTGAATGTGCTGCGGAAGATTATTTGTATCATCAATAGTTGCTTGGGTATACCAAGTTCCATTGTAATAGAAGTTAACTCGGTTTGTTAGAGTATCCAACCACTGAGTTCCATTTGTTGGAGATGAAGGAGCAGTTGGGCCAACAGCCATAGATCCTGTTAGGGAATCTACATAAGCCTTAGTCGCTGCATGTGCTGCACTTGTAGGGGTTCCTACTGTTACTGCGCCTCCGAATGTACCGCCGTTAGTTACGACTAGTCCATTCTTGACCTTGAAGTCTTTATCGACTGTTGCCATTTACTGCTCCTTCTTCCAACTATTTATTTTTTATTACTTTAAAAGTGTTCCAACAACAGCGACTGTTGAGTCATTGTTGAGGGTTGCGACACGAAGACGAACATCGTTTCCAGAAACATCTGCTGAAACTGATCCAAGATCACCATTTGTTCCAACCATTGCGTATTCTGTGATAGCGACATTGTCTGAAGTGTCAAGTGTTAGGATAACCTTTGAAACCTCTGTGTGGGTTCCAGCAGCAATCTTAACCAAGAATTCAGCAGAACGATAGTCTGCCTTAGCCCATGAAACTGCTGTGCTTGTGCTTGCAGTTGCGACAGTTGCCTGTGCTGCTACTTGCTTTGCTACAGAAGCAATCTCTACTGCAGGGAAGTCTGGAGTAACTGCTTCAAGAGCAGAAACTGCACGAGCATCTGTGAAGTAAAGATTTGTTATACCTTCTGCAAGTTGATCAGTATTAGAATCTGCAACACCGTTTTCTGCGGTAATTGTAAGATTGTTTGATCCGTCCTTTGTGATTACAATGTTTGTCTTTGTTGCATTTGCAAGAAGCGTTGCTGCTTCTGCCTTTGCACGAGCATCAGTGTAGTAAAGGTTTGTTGTACCTTCTTCAATATCATCTGTGTCAAGATCATTGATTGCATTTGTTGTAAATGTTTGAGCGTTGCTTTGTGCTGTACTAGCAGAACCTGCGGGATCAAAGATTGCTATACCCGCTGGGTACAAAGTATCTGTGACATGGGAAGTTGTGTAAGAGTTTGCATTTGCCTCTGCTGCATCAACATATTGCTTTGTTGCTGCACCAAGGTTTGCTGATGGATCTGCTGAAAGGACAAGAAGTCCAGTCATTGTATCTCCAGCCTTTGAAACCTTTTCTCCTACTGATGTAGCAAGGTTTGCTGCGAAGTTCTCGTCATCACCAATTGCTGCAGCCAACTCATTGAGTGTATCAAGAAGTGCTGGGGCTCCATTTACAAGTGCTGCAATTTCAGTGTCTGTGTAAGCATTTGCAGTTGTAACTGCGTCTGCCTCTGCAGTGTCTGCGTATGATTGGTAAGCATTTGTAATTGCTGTCTCACGGCCATCTGTATATGCATTAGCATCTACCTCAGCCTGATCAGCATAAGCCTCGTAAGCAGTTGTGATTGCTGTCTCACGAGCATCTGTGTAATCTCCTGCATCTGAAATTGCTTCGCCCTTGGCTGTTGCAACTTCTGCATCTGTAGCAAAAGATCCGTTTAGTGTTGTAGAAATTTGAACATTTTGTGAACCATTGAAGTTAACTTGACCAGTTACATCTCCAGTTAGTTCAATTGTACGAGCAGTTTCAAGTGTGGTTGCTGTATCTGCATTACCAGTTACATCACCAACGAGGTCTGCTGTAATTGTACCTGCAGCAAAGTTGCCTGAGCCATCACGCTTTACAACTTTGTTTGCTTCATTTGCTGATGTGGCTGTTCCGCCAATCAGGTTGACGATATAGGTCTGATCGTCTGTCTTCTTTGTAAGAATGTCAAAATTGTTTACTGTTGCTGTTGTGCCTTCGACAATGAGACCATTCTTTACTTTAAAGTCTTTGTTTACTGTTGCCATTTTTTTATCTCCTTAGTTATGCCTTAAGTCCAATTCGTGCAAAACGAACTGTGACTGGCTTAATCGCAGGGTCTGGAGTAACCGTCAAGGATACTGTATTTCCAACCCTGGAGACGCTAACGGTGCCAATATTCCCATCATTGTCTATTGTGCCAAACTCAGAGACGTTTACATTCGTTCCGTCTACCAAGATGGTCAACTCTGTTGCATAGAACTTGTTATCTCCCGCAGTTGTTTTTGCGATAGAAACAAGATACTTAACCATGCGCCATTCTGTGGCGTCAAAGTTATCAATTACTGTGGCATTTTCAATACCTGTAATTGTGTTTTCATTATTACCCATTGAACCAAGGTCGGTTGAACGGGCTGAGGCAGAATCAATTAAATCCTCATAATCTTGTTGCGTGGGGCGATCCCCAGTCTCAAACTTTGTCTTCAAATTAGGTATTGATATCTTTGCCATGGTGATATTATAACTCCTTTTTATTATAAAATATAGTTGCTATATCCTATAATTTGCAACGGTATTGGGGGTGGATTATTCTTAGAATACCCAAACACGCTAACATTAATAAACTGAACACGAAAAGGTAAAACCTCTTCTATCTTTGCTTTTGGCTGTATATAATTGATTCTGACATACTTTTTGTCTAACTCTTTTATTTGAGCATGTGCTACTCTATGAGTTGTGTTATAGACTTGTTCGTTTATTGGAAGTAAATTTTGATTTATCATTGTGTAACATCTTCAAGGATAACCATAGACCCTTTGGCTACCGTCCAGACTCTTCCCTCAGACAAAAGTTCTGTGAGTTGAATATCAAAGATATCTCCTGTCTCTAAAAGTTCTGATTGTGAAGATGTTAGGTTTACCGTGAAACTTCCTTCTGTGTCTTGAAACTCAATTGGCTCTGGAGATAATGTAACAATAACATCATCTGTTGATGGACGATAAATGTCCATTTTAATTTCCCAGTCTTCTAAATAAATTGGCTCTCTTGCATCATTTGTTACATACACTCTAAATGCTGCAGAGTCTCCTCTAACTACCGTCCAACGAACCTCTGGAGGTGCTGAACCAAGAGCGTAAGAATCTGTGGGTTGATTTCTAAAGGTAGCCATAATGTTATTATATCACGACAACCCGTCTTTAAGGGCTCCCCATGTACCGTTGCCTTTTGTCTGAACAACTATCATTCCACCAAGTGGTTTGGTTGCTTGGATTGCAACAACACCAACATATATTGCTGCTCCAGTTGATGGGCGACCACCGACAAGACTTCCAGTAGAATCAACATAAACCTTAGTTCCAGAAGATCCAAGCCCTGTTGTATTCATTTGTATAATTCCAGAAACCACAGCAATGCCATCACTTAATGTTGCAGTATCTGCCTGCATTAAACCAAGTATCGGATTATTAGGATTATGTGTTGGACTTGATGGATTATATTTTTCAACAGTTGGTTTTAATTTTCCATCATGAGATATGCTTCCTGAAATAAATACTGGCGTTCCTGCGGGAAGAGAAATAGAAGAACTTGTATTTCTTACAGGAGAAGCAACGCTAGTCATACCTAGCGGTGGCAAAATATTATTTAAAGCATCAACTAATACTTTAAAGTCTCCGTGTACATTGACGGGATCTGAAGCAAGCGGGTACTTCATAGTAGGATAGTTAGATGAACCTTGTGGCATAATCTTTATTATACCATCCTATAAAGTTGACTTTTGACTAAATTTTGTGTTATACTTGGTAGTAACACCTACCAAGGTGTTATTGTTTTCTAAGGAGGAAACTATGATTAAATTTATCGAAAGAAACAAAGAGATCATTAGCACACTCAGTATATTGGCTTTAGTAGTGACTTTATCAAATGCTGCTAATGCTGAAGAAATAACTATAAAGAACAATTTAAGTACTGAACAGGCTCAAAAAGCAGAAAACGCCTCGAAAGAGGTTTTTTTGGTTTCTAAGGCTAAAAAATTAGAGAGTTTTGAAAATAAGACTTCTCTGACCGATATCGAATTAAAGCAACTCCTTTCCCTTGTAGGGTTTAAGGGGCAAGATCTTGTGGTGGCTTGGGCCATTGCCAAGAAAGAATCTAATGGTAGGCCTTTGGCATTTAATGGCAACCATAAGACTGGGGACTCCTCTTATGGAATGTTCCAAATAAATATGATTGATGAATTGGGTCCAGACCGTAGAACTAAGTTTGATCTTGATTCTAATGCTGAGTTATTTAATCCCGTCAAAAATGCAGAAATCGCATACTATATGACAAATGGCGGAGAAGATTGGTCTTCATGGAAAGGTATTACGCCTAAGACCAGAGAATGGATGAAAAAATTTCCTAAGTAAATAAACATAATCTAAAGGCACCTATGGAAACCCTGTAGGTGCTTTTTAGTTTCTCAAAATAAGATTTATTGCTACCCTTGGGGCTTTTATTGTTTCAATTTCATGTACCAGGTCTTTTGGAACAAAAATAAAATCACCCTCAACAACATGAGTTTCATTTTCTAAATTTGGACCTGTTCTCCATATCATTTCACCTTTAACTACCCACTGGAACTGATCAACATAGTCACTATGCTTGCTTCCAACCACACCACGATTTTTCATAAGAGATACCAATGCAAAATTTCCATCGTATACTTCTGAAGAATACTGAGAAATACCCCATTTTGTTACTGGTAATAATTCTGGGATAATTGATAGATATTTGTCTTCTGGATCATAAAGTTGAAACGCCAATCTAGACCAAAATCTGCATTTAAGACTCATGTCTGAAGATTCTCCTTCAATAAAATCATTTAAGCGATATGATCTATGTGGAAATTTTTCTAAATCTTCATCAACATACTGAGAAACCATTGACATAATTGTATCTAATGATGGAAGAGTTGGAAAAGGATTTTTAAATACGTGAACCCTTTTTTCTATAATTGCCTGTCTAACAAGATTCATGTCTATTGCTGATAAATCTGACATATTATATTTTAACTTTCTTTCTCATTTATTTTATCAATATTTTCTTGAATTAAATTTAATGTTTCTTCTTCAGACAAATTGACAACGTTAATATAGTAATGATTTGTGCCAGAGTAGTCTACAAACTCTTTATAATGATACCTGTGATTTGGAATTGCTGAAATTTCAAAAATGTTTGTTTCTTTATTTCCCCAAAAAGAATGAAATTCCCATGTACCAGATGTTCCAGCAATATTTTTTGCAGAACTAAAAATTTTTATTTGTTCTATTAAACTATAATCTTCTGGATAAATAATTTTCCATCCATTATCTTCAAATTTCTTTTGTATAAAGTCTTCTTTTTCGCAGTATCTCCATTTAGCAAACCAGAAATCTCCTTTATCTTTCTCAGATAAAAAATCTTTATTTGAATAAAATTCAATTTGCCATTTACGAAAGTTATTAAATCTTTGTCTTGAAACAAAAATATTTCCTTCTTTCTTATCACTATAAAATTCTTTAAAATTTTCTTTTAAGATATCTATTGCTAAATAATTGTATTTAAAATATTCACTTTGACCACAATGCATTTGTCCATTACCTCCGCCTACAGGGCAGTCACAAAATGGAAAGTATTGTAGTGATCTTGTTGCACCATTGCTTGAATAAAACTCTTGTGGGAATGTAAGGTTCATGTCAAAAAACATTATTACCTTTTCAAAAGAATAATTTCCGACTGAAATATTAAAAACTTCTGGATTTTTATAGCCAAGGAAATACATTTGGTCTATTGTTACCTTGTTTTGATTAAAGTATCCGTTCTGAGTTTCATAAAAAAATGGCTTTATATTTTTATATTTTAATTGTAAAATTTTAAATTGTCCATATATGTCCATTAATGAATGACCAAATGCCGAATGTGTCTGAAACAAATAGGTTTCTCCAGGTACATTAATTACTGGGCCATCATCATTTTTTATAAAAAAATTATTAATAGATACACTATCAAATACATAGTCAAAAAATTTTTCCTGTGTAATACCATCGCATGATAAAATCATGTTAGCCAACTAACTACAGCATATCTCTGTCCAGAAATAACTGGGGATACTGAATGATTATACATATAGTTTGATGGAAAGGCAATGAAGTCATTTGCTTTTGGCTTGTAAATAACATTAAACCTAGGGAAAACTATTTCTCCACCCTCGTAATTATCATTTAAATAATAAATTGTAGACATTCTTCTATGAAAATCTTTATGATCATCTATATGATTTGTAAATTTTTGTCCTATTCCATATTTTAATATGCTATATTGATCATGCCAGGTTGTCGCTAAAGCATGATCTCTTTTATAATCATCTTCTAGTGGTGCTAAAAATTTTAAAAATAGATTTGATAGAGTTGCATTAAAAGCATCATGAAAAGTATTAAAATTTGTTATTTCTATATTACTATATCGAACTGGAATAACAAGGGTATCTCTTGATTCTTTATTTACATATGAATCTCCATCTGTTTTTACTTTTGCTTCTATCCACTCTATTTTTGCACTAGAAGCGCCATCTTCTATATCAGATACAAGAGACTCATGGTTTTCTATTGCATTTGAATATACAATAATTCCTGGAGCAATTTGTTTTTTATTAATTACCATTTTCCAATTGGGCATTCTGCTAGAGATAACTTAGTTTTTACTGCCATAAAACATCCACACTTTTTGCATTGTTTTGTTAACTTAATTAATTCTGGACATGACTGACAAATTGAATATCTTTTATTTGATATATCTTCGCTTACCCAATCAGTATCAGATTTAACTATGTCTATTGGTTTGACTTTAGATATTCTATTGTTTTCAATTATTTCTTTTATTTTATCTATACGATTTTGCATATATAAATTATACACTATCAAAATCTTATATATTATACTGGAACATCATCACCAGGCGCTGGAGTTGGTGCTGGTGTAACTCCACTAGATGGGGTCACTCCACTAGATGGTGTTACTCCACTAGATGGTGTTACTCCACTGGATGGTGTTACTCCACTGGATGGTGTTACTCCACTGGATGGTGTTACTCCACCATCTGGCTCTTGAATAGTGAAATAAGGGAAGTATGGGAATGCTGGTGGGAAGAATGGTGCTGGTGTAACCGCTGGAGTTACTGCAGGTGTTACTGCAGGTGTGACTGCTGGGGTTACTGCAGGTGTCACTGCAGGTGTTACTGTAACAGAGCAAGTAGGTGTTGCTGGTTGTGATCCTACCTGACATACAAAATTACTTACATTTGTATAGTTTGCAATTACAAATGATTCAATTTCTGCACAATCGCTGCCAGTGTCAGAGTATGCTATGCCATTTGAGCACCACTTGGCATAAACAGTTTGTGCTGGAGTAACCGCTGGGGTTACTGCAGGTGTGACTGCTGGTGTAACCGCTGGAGTTACTGCAGGTGTGACTGCTGGGGTTACTGCAGGTGTCACTGCAGGTGTTACTGTAACAGAGCAAGTAGGTGTTGCTGGTTGTGATCCTACCTGACATACAAAATTACTTACATTTGTATAGTTTGCAATTACAAATGATTCAATTTCTGCACAATCGCTGCCAGTGTCAGAGTATGCTATGCCATTTGAGCACCACTTGGCATAAACAGTTTGTGCTGGAGTAACCGCTGGAGTTACTGGTGTTACTGGAGTAACTGGTGTTACTGGAGTAACAGGAGTTACTGCAGGTGTAACTGCTGGTGTACAGTTTGGAAGTGCAGGAGCAGATCCCTGTTGATAACTTACTTGTGTAGGATTTACATAGTTTACAGCAATAAAGGCTTCTGCATCTAATTGACTGTCAAATGGACCATCTGCTACAGGTGTTGTTCCATTACATAAAGCGTAATACCAACCTGTTGCTGGGGTTACTGGAGTAACTGGTGTAACGCATGGAGATGTTCCTGCTCCACCAGAACCACCGCAAGCACTTACGTTAGTAGCAAGACAGTTTCCATAACCTATAAATGTTCCAGTTCCTGGTCCTGCTACCGTTAATATTTCATAACTTCCATCAGAACAAAGTCTTCTTGTTCCTTGCCAAATACCCTCGTAAGAGTCTTCCCCATTACATGTTGGAATTATTGCTGTATATGATTCTGGGGTTCCATCACATACAACAGGTGTAACTGGTGTTACAGGTGTTACTGGAGTAACTGGTGTTACTGGAGTAACTGGTGTTACTGGAGTAACTGGTGTTACTGGAGTAACTGGAGTAACAGGAGTTACTGCAGGTGTAACTGGTGGTGGAGGTGGATCAGCAAAATATGCTGAAAGTGTTAGATTTGCTGAACAATTAATAATATCTCCAGGAGATACATTTGAAGCATTTTGGAAAACACAAGACCCATCAGACTGAATAATGTATGCAATAAATGCACCTTGTTGCGGTCCAGGAGTTGGTGATGTTGATGGAATTGTGTATGTTCCATTGTGTGTTGTATTTGGAGGACATACCGATCCATAATCACAATTATAGGTTACACTATATACAGTTGGAGGAGTTTCATTTGTTCCTTCATAAATATCTCCATATGCAACCCATGAGTTTTCTGCAACTTTTATTAAAACCACATGGCCATACTGAGTATCAATAAACAATTGATTATTTTTACTATTGATTGTGACTCCAGATGCTGGAACAAAAGTAGTAACTCCAGTTCCCATTTCAATTAAGATGTACTTATATCCAATAGGGATATTAACGCTAGAATTAAGCGGTATAGTTAAATTCATTGATGATGATGTAGATAACAGTATTGTTTTATTAACATCTAATGGATCTAAAGTAAAGCCAGAAGTTTTAGTTATTACAGTGTTGTTGTTTAGTATTGGAGTTTCAAGATCAAATTCTTCATTTACTGAATCCCAAACAATTCCATCTCCTGCTAGTTCTGGATATCCGCCAGTAGCACCATCTATTGCATTAGTTATTGATGTTGTAACAAATGCTTGTGTTGCTAAATTTGCTGTATTTGGTATACCGTGTACATCTGTGGTGTCTGCATTATGGGCTGCAATTGCAGCATTTCTATTTACTATTTCTGCAGCATCTGCGTCTACAAGATTTTGTAGGTGTTTTGCAACCGAAGGGTTTGGTATAAGCGATGTATTTGTATTGGCGCCATCATATGTATATGAACCGTAGTGATATAAACGAAGTGCTGCCTGAATGTCTGCAGCATCTGTCAATCCTGGTATTTTGGTATTGAAGAGTCCAGTACCGTTGACGGTATTATCAATATTCTCTTCTGCCACTATACATCACCCTTCGTCATTATACCACTGTAATAAATAAATGAACACGCTTAGAGCCACTAATTGGAGCCCAAGCGTTATCAATATATTCTACACCCTTTATTTCAAGTGGTAGAGCCAAAAAGCCTTGGCTAGTAATTAATTCTTTAACAACAAGACTTGTAGCCAATGGTCCAGCAGAATCTGGAGATGATATTGAGTATTGAACATTAAACGCTGCCGAAGTTGCTGCAGTTATTCCTGAAGACCCATATATATCTGCCACATTTATTGGCGGTATTGTAAGTTTTCCATTAGCAGCAGTAACATCCTTAATTGAAGAATAATAATTTGTCTTTAAATTTATAAGCGGAGTCCATTGTAAAGATCCGCCACTAGAAACTTTTTGAAAAACGGTTTTATATGTTGTAGAGACTGGCTGATAGTCTATTGCAATATCTAGTGCCTGAGTATCCTGAACAATTGTTGAGGCCACATTTGCATCTCGTGGATCTCCTAATACTCCGATGATTATACTTCCACGATCCCCTTGTGGACCAATATCAAGGTCAAGGCTTACTGTTTCTGGACCGCCAAAAATTGTTAGGTCATCATTTGATAAAAGTATGTCTGCCATTATGCACCTGGCTGAGTTGCAGAAGTAGCACCAGTGACTTGATCAGTAACCGTTATTGCTCCTGTTAACAAGGTCTGAACAATTTCATACTGTCCGCTGCCTGCTGCACCTGCTGGCTTTCTAACTTCAACGTCATAAACATATTCTGTTCCTGAAATCAATTGATTTCCTTCTGCTGGTCTAATTGCACATTGAACAAAGGTATTATCATCCGAAACTCTAGCAAAACATTTAATTGGAACTGCTGTCTGAGTAACGCCATTCACCGTTCTTGTTGCACCACGAAACTCTGCAATAGTGAACTGTGCACTATCGTATGGGGCTGTAGTATCTGTTACATCATCTGGCGTATTTGCATAGTTTGTTGGCACATAAAATGCGCTTAAATCAAATACAGTTCCATCATTTTTCTTCGGGTAGATACGAAACTCAAAGGTATCACCCTTATAATAGTTAAAGTCATAGGTTGCTGGAAATGCCATGCAATTATTATACCACGCTGACGTAGATAGAATTCATAATTACGGATGAGTCGTAGTCGGTTCTAATTTGAGGTACCGCTCCAGAATTCCACATAGCGTTGTCCTCTATAAAGAAATGCTGTGTTACATACATATTATAGACATACTGATATTTTAGGGATGCCACGAACTGCGAAATTTCGGTGGTAGATTTAGGGAAAAACGTCCTCATCCAAACCTCTGTATTGTTAGACTCAGTAGTGAGTTCAAAGTTATAGGTTACGAATACCTGTGATCCAACCTTAAGGCCATGGAAGTTAAGCATTCTTTGTTCTGCATTCCAGAGGCTGGTACATCCTTCTGGCAGGTATTTTTCATTTGTATTGCTACCCTTGGAATCTACCCAAACCTTTACCCATCCATCATCTCCATAATTGACACCAAGGTTTGTAGGCTTTCTATTTAGGTTAAAGTAAGAAGCCCATCCTGCTTGCTGTCCAGAAGAAGATAAAGAACTTAGTCCGTCTTTTCCAGGAGTTCCTCTTTCACCTTTAGGTCCTGGCAATCCATCTTTACCAGCAGGTCCTTGTGGTCCAGGTATACCCGCAGGTCCGACGGGACCCATAGGACCAGGAACAGGAACATAATTAATTAATACATCGGTATTTGTTGTCTGTGTTTCTACTACCTGCGCTGCGTAACTTGATTTTTTGCTTGTGGGAAAGTCCATGGATTTAGAAACTGACATGTAGACATTATCTCACATTATTCAGAAATATAAGAAAAGGACATATGGAACTTATCATCAGTAGATGCATTAAACGGAACATTTTTTGTCATTGGAACATCTTCTGAAGATCCAGCATGCTGCCAAAGAGTCATTGTAGAACTTGATGGAGTTAAATGCCCTTTTAAACTATAGTGTTTTAAATTTGGCAGGGTATCATGAGCAGACCCACCATAAACATCTGTGTGATACTTAGAAGCAAACGGAAGTGTTAAAGAATACTGACCAGTTCCAAAATTTGTAACAGTTGTATACAAAACATCTATTTGAACAATTACTAAATTACCAATTTTTACATAAGAACCAGTTGCTGGAGAGTTTGTAAATGTTAATCCTGTACCAGACCAAACTGGATTATAAGAATTAATTTTTGTAGTAAGCCCACCTACATCACCAAATGCGGGATGCGTAAATCTTGCCATTAGTTCTGACTCTCTAGACCAGTCTGGATTATTGCTAGATTCATTGATGTTGAGCCTATAGCATACAACGCATCAAAACTTGGAAGTTCAAAAGAGATTGAGTGGTTTGGCATAATTCTAAAACCATAGTTTGTTGATGACAGGTTTTCGTTAGCGCCAACATAGATATATCCAGAATCATTTACGTTTTGTAGAGTTATATCCATACCGCCATGATTACCGTTTGGAGTAAGTCGTACTGGTGTTGAACTTGTTAGCGCTACGATAGAATGTTGTGCCATTATGCTTTCCTATATACTCCAGACATTCTTAAACGGCTAAATGGGTTAATCTGAGATCCAGTAAGTGAGGATGGGTCATTGAAGTATACATCTGATAACTCCATTTGATTTGCTGTATTTTGATGTTTCAACAAAACCCATCCGCCTGTTTGCAAAGTAACTGGGTGTGTTTCTTGAATAATACCAAAGACTACGTTTGAACCAGTATCTGGAGCAGTTGAGTCTACAAGTAATCCATTAACAAGTGTACTATTAGAATAACCGCTTATAGTTCTTGGAGTAAAAGGAAGATTGAAAAGATAATATCCAGATCCATAGTTAGTAACATGTTCAAAACTATACTGCATATCAAAATAGACAAGATCTCCTATAGTGTAATATTCTGCATAAGTTCCACTTGATGGAGATGACTGAACCAGTGTTTGATCGTGTGTATTAAAGTTTAAATTCCATGTTCCAGAAGTTGGAGTTATTTCGCTTGAAGATCCTTCTGCGTCAGCACCCTTTGCTGCAATTAAATCAAATTTTGTAGTATCAGTTGGAAGTGTTCCTACAGTTGTAGTTGCTTTTGTATAATATAGTTGTCCTTGATAAGTTACTACATCCCCAACTGCATAGGAAGCGTTTGATTGCCACGCACCGTTATAGTGCCATAGGGCATCTGCACCCGCTGGTCCTGTTGCACCAATTGGTCCTTGTGGCCCCTGTGCACCTGTCGCACCTGGGTCTCCTTTTTGTCCTTCTGCGCCTGGCATAGGAACAATCTTAATAACTGCCATTATAGTGTACCCCCTGGTGTAACGTCACCTAAAACTTGTATTGTGCCTATAACTGGTGTCCAAACAATATCTTCAATTTCTTCTGAAATAATTACCTGTAAGTCAAAAGGTAGTTGGGCCACGACTGAAGAATATTTAGATCCCCAATTTTTTGTAACAGAAGGATATGCAGTAATGTCGACAAATCCTTCACCAGGTTCGCAATCTAAGGCATCTAGGACATTTCCAGATTGGTCATAGGCGGTTGCTCTAAAAATCCATCCAGTTGTATCATAAAAATCTACTTCGTTAGACTCATAGAATTCCACACGAAGGGTTCCTGTATCTCCTCTAACAACACTCCATTGCATAGTGACAGGATCTGCACCAAAAGCAAGGGTATTGTGAATAGGCATACTGCGATTATACCATAAAAATTGACTAATACCAAGGCTGGTGGGTATGAGACAAACCAAGGCATTAGCCAACAATAAAATTATACCATAAAGGACAAAACGGACACCTAGATAAAAGTTTACCAAATTGTTACAATTACAAATGTCCGATTTGTCAAGGTTTGTCTTTTATGCCAGGATTGGGATGGTGTATACTTTAATATATATAAGAAAGAAAGATATCCTTATAGTTTTAAAAACTATCTTATATATTATATATAGTATATAGCAAATTATTTTTTAGAATTAGAAATATGTTCAATTAAAATTTTATACATTTCGTCAATCTTTTTTTCTTGACGCTCTCTAGATTTCAATGATTCAATTCTTTGTTCGTCAACCGAATTTTCAAGTCTTGAAACAGCGTCTCTAAGGCTGGATCCTGAATTCGGCTTAAGTTCTACGAGATAATGTTTTACTAACCACTTGATTGCTAGGGCAACTGATGATACAATGGTTAGGATGGCGACAATTAATGCTGCCCAATCTTGAATTGTCATAACTAAAATATTATAAGGGGTATATTTAACAAAAATGAAAACGGACATACTTACGACACTTGAGCATTCTCGGAATTTAATAATCTCGCCAGATATGGATGGTTTTATGTCCGCAAAATTGTTGGAGCGTTTTAACGGTTCGCAAATAGTCGGTTCGTATGACAAAAATATTTTATGTCTCGCCGACGGGGTAGATCCAGAAGAGTGTTTGTTCTTGGATTGCGATATGAACCGAGAAGGTTTTGTTTCACTCGGAAATCACATGCGCTTACTAAAAGATAATATGTCATATAAGTCTTTCAATCCGAATGTTCACTTCGGCGTTTCGACATATAGCGACAAGTTTCCTTTCGCAACCGCTTTTTTGATTTCGTTCGCAACAGAGGTTCAAACCTCCACTACAGACCTAATACGCATGGCCTTTGCTGACTCAACTCTCAAGAACATGGAGAAGTATGAGCCTAACATGCGAAACTGGTCTGATAGGATGGATCATCCTGCAGTAAGGTACATAATGGATAATTCGGACATTGCAAAACAAAATGATGCACAGGCAAGGTTTGATTATGTTGATCAAGCATTTGTATCAAAACGATATGGCAAGGAAAGATATTTGAATACCCTAAATAAGGCCCTAGAAGCGCAGGGGATGAAGTTTCAAACCCTAACTAGGGGTAACAAATACCTCTGCGACAAAGTTGGCCTAAACACCGTTATACGGTATAATAGAGATATCATATCTTATGCAGAAATATTTACAGGAGAATATTCTGTTACATACGAACAAGAAATGGAGTGGGTATGAACAAGGAAGAAATTATTGACTTAATGTTAAAAAGCATTAATGATGACAACAGACAAATATGTAAGCAGGGCGGAATGAGCGATGAAGAAACCGAAAAACAAATCGAGCAAAGCCAGGCATCTTTAATATATATGATTTCAAATATGTATACCAAGTTAAAGGAGAGTGGAGTAATTGAATAAATATTATTATAAACCAGTCCTAAAGGTAATAGAAGAAACATATCTTCAAAATGCCAGCAGAGAATATCAAACAAGTATAGACATTGAATCCGATGTTAGGCTTGTTATAAATGCAAATACACCAGAAGATGCTCACGAGGCAATGGTTGGGTTTGTAGATGTTCGTATGTGGGAGTTAGTAGAAGACTAAGCCATATTACGGATGAATTGTGCTATTTCGTGTGATTCATTATGGTATGTACCGTGGAATTTTTGCTCTACTTGTTTTGCAATGACTTGTCTTAATTTTTGTTCAATCTGAAATAGCAAAATTGCCTGAATTTGTTCTGCATTTAATTTTTGATCATTATCCATTTTTGCACGAACAATTCTGACAACAAGTTTCTGAAAATATTTTTACAGCCAGGTTTGGATATTCTGAATTTTCCCAGAAAATTTCTCTTCCCATATTGTCGATTGGTTTTATTGGTGATGATTCATTTTGATTTGTCATACTTTTTCATGAACGAATGCTGAAAAAACTATTCGCTCTCCTCCTTTAAAATTTTTTACGCCATGTGTATATTCTTTTGTACCAGGGTGGCATACTAGCGTACCAGCCTTTGGTTTAAAAGAAATTCCCTTATTTATATAAACAATCTCTCCTCCGATATAATTATCTGTTAGATATATTATAAAGCCATTTAATGTTTTTGTTCCAACCTGCTTATTACTGCCTTCTATTGGTATTTCCTTTGCTTCATAGGTGTCATCGTAATGTGGTTGCATGACCCATTCTTTATCGTTGTCGTTTTTGTATTTTGCAAATGCTGGAGTGTATGGATTTTCTTCTATTTCTTTTATATATGTCTTATCTGTATAAAATAATGTTTTAAGGTTTTCTTTGACATTACCCCAAATATTTTGAAAATCATCTGAACCGTTTACTGGTATTATAGATATTGTAATATTTTCTTGCACTTTTGTTTTATTTATTTCTGAAAGAATTTTTTCTATGTCATATTTAGATATAAAATTTTCTATATAAAATATGTTATCATCTAAATATTTTTTTTTAGCAGAATAGTCTTCTTTAAATGATTTAACATTATAACTATCATCTATATAGTTTTCTAGATTATCTAGAAACCCCATCTTTGACCATCCTTTGCATTTGTAGGATTAATTGATATATATTCATTATAGCATTCTTTAAGAATATCTGACTCTAAATCTTTAATTATTTTATCAACAAGAATTCTTCCAGGAATTTTTTTTCTGGGTAGGTGTCCGTCGTGATCCGTCATAAGGTTTTCTACAATTACCCTGCCATCATCCATTACTCTTGTTTTTGTTTCAGTCAACATAATCTGTTTTATTTCTTCAAGCACTTCTATGTTATTGTATTTTTTCCCATCTTTTAATTCAAAATTAAAAAATAGCGCTATATCAGTTATAGTCGATATTGGGTCATTCATCATATTTTCTGATACACCAATGTATATATTTTCTTTATTTGCCTTAGCCTCTTTAATTGCTTCAAGGTATTCTTTTGCATACCACTCTAAAGTAAAACCTATATTTTGAATATATTCTTCGTTAATTGGCAGATCAACATCAATTCTTGACTTAACTACTGCTGATGAAATTGAATCATATGGATTTCTAAAAAATGCTGCTTGTTTTTGTGTTTTATCTGAATATTTTTTTATGTCTAAGCACTTATTTACTTTATCAGATATAAGTAGTTTGAATAAGAATATGAGGAAAACATTACCTGACCTAGGTGGAGAGTTAAATAAGAAAAACTCTTGCACTACTTGTTTTCGGTTGATTCTTCAGGTCTAGATCTATGCGGACTGTCTACGCATGTGCATGCAGCACAGCAATTAGGTCCAGAGTACTCTTCGTTTGTCATATCATTATTATATCACAATTCTGAAAATTTTTATAAACTGCTTTTTAGAGTATAGTATCTCTTATATAGTATTTCTATGTATGACTGAATCTCTTGTAGTTCATTTGAGTAGTCAGATATAAACATTTTTGTGATACTTTCTTTATTTTCTACTGGGTCCCGTGGGAAATTTCTCAACTCTAAACTATTAAGGTGAGGATTAGGGTTAGGGCCAATTTTTTCTATTATTTCATCTTTTGTAAGTCTTTGACAAACCTTTAGTCCAGGAAATGATTTAACGACTACATCTACAAAAGAGTTATGATCTGTTGAAAATTCTTTAAATGGAGCAATAAAAAGATCTTTATCGTTAACTACATACTTTATATATTCTAAATGTCTAACGACTATTTCTTGTGGATCTCCAGTTCTTCCAGGTTCTAATTTGTGTATATTTTTTTCCCAATAGTCTCTATATATTTTTGAAGAAACCATACATGGCAACGCATCTCTGACTGGAACAATAAACGGATAATCTTTATTTCTTGATTCTAATGCATAGACTCTATGTGACCATAATGGTGTTACCTGTATTCCTAAACTATACCCCAGCGCTCCACCAAGAAAAGTGTTTCCAGATCTTTCTAGTCCATCTAAAAATATTTCTGTAATTATATTGACCACCATCCACCATACGTAGCCTTACCATCTGCATGCCATTGTTTATGTAATTGTGATTGATAGAGCCAATTGGTTTCATGTGTATACCGCTCACATTTAGGGCATATATCTTGTCCCATATTTTTATAAATATGTTCGCAATATTCTGACATAAAACCATTATATCAAAAATCTGAATATTTTGCTCAGATGTATGATACATAAATAAACAAAAAAAGATCAAAAAAAATAGTGAGCCCATAAGCCCACTAGATTTTTTGACCTTGTATCCAACCGCTATGAATTCCTATTAGTGGTGCGTCAATATTCACAACTGTTCCGATAGGCAGTGCGTCGGACATTTTCTCAATAAATACAAGGACATCTGCCTTGCTATCAAACTTCATCTCTTTTGTGGAGCCTGTTATTGTTGTTAGTGTTGTTTTTATCATTCTTATTTACCTCGTTTTTTTCGTAATGGCTTCTGTCATAATTGGAAAGTGTTCCACCATTGTCAAGGTGGGCTTTCCTGCGTAATTGCTCTTGTGAGTAATTCATACACACTCGCAAGGTTCTACATAATAGTCCTCATTGTCGCCAATGAAGATAAGTCCTCTGCCGTAGCAGGTTGAGCAATCTATTGTTTTTACTGAGTTTATCATTTTAGTTTTCCTTTCTTTCTTATAGTGTAGCAGGGGCTACTGACATAGCCTCTACTGTAAATCCGTTAGCCACTAGGCTATCCATAAGGCCATTTATTTGACTTTCATTTATCATCAACATATTTGATGTTGTTAGAATAGTATCCTCTTTAGATACTGTGTAATTTAGTGTTAGCATTTTTTCTAACCTTTCTTTTTAGTAATCTTATTCTATACCCTGCCACTGACATTTTGAGGGGGTCTGTGGGCTATTCCCCTTGTGATTTAGGTCACTTTCTAAGGGCTATCAGACCCTCTATACACTTAGAGCATAGGGCAGGAATACTGCGCTTGGATACATAGGCGGGAGAGCCGCAGGTAATACATTTAGACTTTTTCATTTATCTAACCTTTCTTTATAGGAGAATAATAACAGAACGCACTGACAAAATCAAGCCGACACGCCGATAAAATAAAAAAATCTTTTATTGTCCGAAATGTCCGAATTTCCAAGCACGTGGGGTTATCCACAGGCTTATCCACAGCGACACGCCCGACCTCGTTGTAAGATTTTGTGATTATCCTCACAAAAATATTTTTTAAAATGTCCGATTTATTCGCATTTTGGATTTGCTTTTTTGGGGTAAGTGTGTTAGACTTACAGAGTAAGAAAATAAAGAAAGGGGCTAAAATGCTCACTGAAAAAACACTAAATAAAATCGTCTATGAATACCAGCATGGAGGTGTTCAAAATTATCACCCTGAAATCTCACTATCTGAGAGGAAATTACTGCTAAAGTATCTTTTTAGCCTACCCTCTAAGTGTGCTCCAGAGTGTGAGGCAACTCACACAAACTGATCGGCGTGTCGCCTTGACTTTTACAACTAAATATGAAATAATAGCACTATAACAAAATGAAAGAAGGTAGCAAAATGTCTGCTAATCTATATAATATCGAAAGCCTGCTAATTG
>Ga0315903_10000274_pt1 | contig 77526 bp, 93 predicted proteins | sample LakEriMetagenome_7_FD_203524 | JGI IMG/M metagenome (GOLD analysis project Ga0315903, IMG submission 203524) | Freshwater fungal communities from buoy surface, Lake Erie, Ohio, United States - Buoy 2 MA119 | ecosystem: Environmental > Aquatic > Freshwater > Lake | place: USA: Lake Erie, Ohio... | reverse complement strand
GTTTGTAGCACTATATCCATTTGCACCTTCAACAGAAACTGTAGTTTGCGTAAAGTTTGCTTTAACATCAGCATCAAATCCTTCTTGATATAAAACAGAATTTACATTTCTTAGTGAGCTTGGATATGCAAATACAACATTAACTGTTCCTATCGGAATAGATATTGTAAAAGTTGATCCATTTGATGGGTTTAATAATGATCCAGCCAGACTTCTTATATCCGAACTATTTGCTGCTGTATTATCAACACCATAAAATGCTTTTCTTCTTCCATAAACTGGAGTTGATACCGCTATTGTATTAGATGCAAGTGGTGATAGATAGTTTTGACCTTTGCTGTCAACTGGTTGAGGTCCGGTTGCATAAGTTACGCTTCCATTGAAAGTGTTTGTGCCTTCTTGTATTATTGCAGTAGCTGATGTATAAGCTGACGTTGTCCCATTATTTACACCAAGTATTATATATTGAGTTGCCGTACCAGATCTGTAATCTTGTAATGTATTTGGATCCCAAATACTAGCAACCGTTTTACCTGTTATTGCACCTCTATTAAGATTTACTGTTAATGTAATTCCTTCAGTTCCTGCTTCAACATTTGTACCAATACTGGAAGACATTGTTGCAGATGGTGCTGTTATTGTTGGATAATATATTTTAGTTAACAATGTTTCTACAAATTGTTGGAATGATGTGTTTTGCGGAACAATTTGTGCGATTTCAATACCACCAACTTCAACATCAGATGTTACTGCGCTTATTAAGGTAGTGTTAGATGATGTTCCCCATGTTGCCGATTGTGATTGAACTGTACTGGTTGTATTATCCCAAATTGATGATAATGAACTTAAAGTGGAATATGTAGAGTTCCAATTAGATGTTAAACTTCTGACTTCAGTATCAGTGGAATTATCTAAATTCCATGCAGCACTATTAGATTGAATTGTTGTATATGCAAGATTACCATTTATCCAATCACCAGTAAGAGCTTTTATATCTGTTCCTTGATAATTCCAATTAACGGAGCTATTAGCAAGAACTGTGTTATATGTGGAATTCCAATCACCAGTAAGAGCTTTTATATCTGTTCCTTGGTAATTCCAATTAACGGAGCTATTAGCAAGAACGGTGTTATATGTGGAATTCCAATCACCAGTGAGTGCTTTGATATCTGTTCCTTGATAATTCCAAGTAGAGGAATTAGTTTGAACATTTGTATATGTGTTTTCCCAATTTGATGTTAGTGATCTGACTTCAGTATCGGTGGAATTATCTAAATTCCATGCGGCACTATTAGATTGAATTGTTGTGTATGCAAGATTACCATTTATCCAATCGCCTGTAAGAGCTTTTATATCGGTTCCTTGATAATTCCAAACCGAAGAAGAATTGCTTTGAACGGTTGTATAAACAGAATTAGCCTTACTAGCAACATCAGTTAATCCATTAATCTTAGATTGATCAATAGCAGCATTAGCTGCAACATCAGTATTAACTAATAAAGAAGCGGGAGTCTGATAAACACCATCAATTACTTTTAATAAACCAGAACCACCCACGCTTGGAAAAGTTGTATGAACGTGTGTTGGGGATGTTCCACCAAAGTAAATTGTAACGTTTTTGTTGCTTTGTGTTCCCTTAGCTCTTAATTCGATGTATATTCGATCTGTTGTTAAAAGTGTAGTTTGTGGAAATACAACAGAAGCAATATATTGAGAAGGTGTATTCGGATCGTATAGATATATATCACCAGAAGATGCAAGTAATGTTGGAACATTTGAACCATCGTATTTGTATACATCCAACTTTAAAATCATTTGATCTTTTGTAGTTGCTGTAGAATCTGCCCAAATATTAAAATCCCACAAACCAGCAGGAATTACTGTTGTTTGTGGACTTGCTGTTAAAGAAACAAATCCGCAAATTAAATCATAATTTGTTGTTGATACATTGGTTAGTGTATAAGAAGAACCTCCAACAACACCCGTTATTCCAAGTTCCTTTGGTGTATTTGGAGTAGCTGGAAGATTTGTTGTTGGTGTTTGGGCTGCATTTGCATAGTTTAAATAATAAACTAAACCGCCGCCACCGGAGCCGCCATTTGGAATTGCTCCAGGAGTCCAAGCTGTTCCTGTCCATTGTAATGTTTGACCATTGACTGGGGATTGGGTGGAAATTGGACTACCTTGAATAGCTACTACTTTTGCACTTACAGAACCAGTATTACTAACAGTTGTTGTTATATCACCATTAAATACTGGTAGTCTAGCAGCACCAAGAGTTCCACTAGTAATATCAGAAGCATTAATCTGAAATTGTCCATATATATTACCTTGAGAGCTTAAATTATTTACATATGTAAAGTTAGCCGAATGAGAACTTAATCCAGATCCCAATATAAAACTATTTGTATGTGAAATTAAATTACTGGATCCCGCAGCAATAAAAGAATAATCCCCATTCGCAGTTATTTTATTTTTTAATCCAGATCCGATTAATGAAAAATCTCCAGCTATGTCATTATCTTCACCATTTATTACAGAAGAACCGCCTCCCGTAATATCATTATTATATCCATTTAAAACACTAGCAAATACTTGATTTACTGTATTATTACCATATTTAAAATTAACAGAGCTGTAGTAATGATTTAAAGTATAAGGATAATCATTATCATTTAAAAAAGAAACGATTGATGTTAATGATCCATTAACGGTTTTAGTAAAAATTTTACCATCAGCCGTATTCAATGATAACTCACCAACATCTATAGATGATAGCAACGGAATACTATTAGTATTGCTATTTCTTTTTATTAAAATTTTATTATATCCCAATGACATAATTATTTTTTAAGTTGTTTTATTTTTGATATATTTGTCGTAACTATTTCTTTGTTTTCAAACGAAATTACTTTTTTTTCCCGTTTGAAACGCTTTTTATATAAACTATAAAATATATCTTTTATTTTTTTAAAAAACATGTAATTACTTATACAAAAAATATAAATTTCAAACCTATATTTCTTTATAATTAGTTTGTTTTTAATTTAGATGTAAAAAAGAAAACTCTAGATTTATAAATCTAGAGTTTTCTAATTTTATTTAGTTTATTTTTTAGAATGAACCACCATCAACAATAAACCCTATGATTGAAGATGTTACATAATTACCGGATAGGTTATTATTTAAAGTTACTGTAGAATCTACATATAAGGTGCCTGTTAAATTAGCACTTACTCCATATAAATTTCCAGTAGCAGAAATATTACCACTAACTGTTAACTTTTCATTTGGGGTTGCGGTATTAATACCAACATTACCACCATCTTTAATGATTAATGCTGTAGTAGAATCATCTAAAAAGGTAGCAATATCATTAGCACCGGTCTGAGTAATTGTTAATGCTGGACCGGAACCACTATTAGTGACTGAAAATGCACTTGTTGCGGTTACGGTAGTTTCTATTACTGAACTAGCACCATAGACTTTAAAATCACCTTGAACAGTTAAATTACCAGAAGCATCGATATTTGCGAAACTTGCATTTTTATCGTTATCAATGACTACGGTGCTATCTATTTTATATGCACTAGTAGAAACGTAGTCGGTTACGTCTATGTACTTTTGGAAAATTGCATTATCAAAAAAGGTTTTAACTCCGGAAATAGTTTGTGCGGTAGTACGATCAACGAAATCGGCATTAATGTTAGCGGCTAAATCGTCTACGTATACTTTCGAAGCTGCGTCATTGTTCGCGCTTGGATATGCAACGTTTGTTAATAAATTACCTCCAACATCAATTAATGAATTAGTTGAAAATGTTGTTGATGATAATGTGGTATATCCTAAGAATACTTTATCACCAAGAATATTTTGATTTAGGGTTCTACTAACGAATGCTCCATCGCCCCCGATAGCGAGCGCACCCCCAGTTGCTCCATAATATAGAGTGTTATTTTTTTCGCTGAAAGCTAATTCACCACCAGACAGTACTGGTAAGGAGTTTAATACGCTATCCGCAAGACGACGTTTGATTAAGATTGTATTGATAGTAGACATAAATGTATGCAAAAATACTTACCTTTAATTTATTCCATTTTTATTTTTTTTATTAAAAATAACCAGCATCAATAATTCCTTTATTGATATATTCTGTCGTTTCTTGCCATCCCCCACTGAAGCCAATCTGTAAAGTGTCTAGCTCTAAAGCGGTTTCTATCCATTTAGCCGTTGTTGCGTCTTGCAAAGTATCCATTTCTAAAGCAGTTTCTATCCATTTACCTGATAATATCATCATATTATTAGTTGCGTTAGAAATATTACTATAATTTGAACTTAAATTCGATAGTATTGCATAATAAAATCCTAAGTTTGGACTTTTATCATCTATTATGACGCTTATATTTTGTATGTTGTCGTTTATAGTGATATTACTCATCTGGTTATGCTTGGTAATATTTCCCAATCTCCTTTTAGATACGTTTTAATATTTCCTGTTGGAAATTTAACTTTTAAATCATATTTGTATAAACCAGTAGGAATATCAACTATTTGAGGTGGGATATTTATAGTTCCATTATTTGGTTGTATAATTAATATGCTATTATTTAAATTTGAAAACTCAAAAAATACCGGAGATGCTAAATTTTGCCAAGATCTAACTTGTATTGATACTTCACAATTATTTAAATTAATAGCGGACCCCTGAGAAAGTATCGTTATAGTCGATATTCCATCCCATGTGTCTCCAGCTATATGTTTAGGAAAATTATAAGTCATATTTTAAAGAAATTAAACTGGTGTTGGAGTTTCTCCTCCAGTGGGTTGTTGTTCAGTCTCGGCTCCTTCTGGGGTTTCTTCTGATGCTGTTGCTGTTTCAGCTGTTCCAAATTCTGGGATTGCTGAAGCTCCACCTCCTCCAGCCCCTCCAAATTCGCTGGATGGTGCTGATGGTGCTTCACCGCCCATAGCTTGTTCTGCTGCGTTTTCTGTAGCTTCTATTTGTTCTCTCCAATTTGGTCCTAATTGAGCTATCTTATCAAGTTCCCATTTAAATGCTGCGTCTTTTCTAAGCCACTCCATGTTTTCGCTAATTTTACTATCTCCAAATGAAAGATAATGTCTTTGTGCAAAAGTTTTAGATATAGAATCGGTCTGTGATATATCAGAAAATATTTTATATTTTAACTCAAATTCTTGATTTTTTCTAATTGCAAAAAAATTAGAGGGTGGATTAAATTCTAAATTAAACATTATTTCATTTAATTTAAATTCTTTCCAAATATTTTTTAATTTTAAATGTGTAATAAATGAATTTTTAAACGCTTCAGCAAATTGATTTTGTATTCTAATTACAAATTTTGCAAATTTTAATTCTTCTCTTAGTATTTCAGCCCCATCTTTAAATCCAGATTCCGGATTTATTCTAGTTAATGGAACTTTTAATGCTTTATATAATTTATTTACGAAATACATTAAATCTTCCAGTTTTCCTAAATTTTGTCCTCCCTGCAACATTTCCACATCAGAACCAGTTTCTCCTGTTCTTTTAGCAAACCAAAAAGAATCAAGCATTGATTGTGGATCGTAAACGTTTCCTGCTCCTTGCGTAGATCCCGAATCGTATGTTTTCTTTGACCAATATGCTTGCATTAGTTGTTTTAAATATGCTTCTGCTTTTGCTGGCGGCATATTACCAACGTCTATTTTAAATTTAAGTCTTTCTGGTGCTCTAACCATTCTATAAATAACTATAGCATCTTCTAGAAGCGATAATTGTTTATATGCTCTTCTTGCTTGTTCTATAAATGGAGTTCTTATAGTTAGATCTTCACTCCATGATCCCGAATGAATATATGTTACTTGATTGCCTTCTAATGTAATTAATTGTTGCTGTAAAGTATTTGCTGGATTTTGTTGATTATTAATATTTTTTCTATCTTTATCTTGTAAATTTATAGGTTTTTGAAATATAAAATTTTGAATTATTTCGTTTTGGATATTATCATATATAGGATTAATTAACTCTCCCGGTATAGTTAATGCTCCAATTATACCTAGTTCTTTTTTTTCTTCATGTACGATATTTTCAAAAAATAATTCTCCTTCGGTTAAGAATTGTCTACAATAACCCCATCCACGTGATTCTAAATCGAAATTTTTTATAAATTTATAAAATTCTTTTTCTATAGTGGTTCTAGTTTCAGAATCCGTTTTTCCAATTCCAGTAAAATTAATTTTAATTATTTTACCATTTTCATCTTTTGTTAAGAACTCATCGCAAATCTCATCCAAACAATCTGATATTTCAGCATAAGATGCCATTCTTCTATATTCTGATAATCTTCTTGTTTTATCTGAATCCACATTTGCATAAATATATTTATGATATGCTTTATCTGATGCGAAAGTTCCCGCTGATGCATCATCTTGATAGAAAGGTCCGGTTATTACGGACTGTTTCATTACTCTTAACTGTCTATTCTTTGAAATTCTTTCAAACAACTCATATTTTGGATTATTAACGTCTGCTTCTGTAGTAGCTTGTACATATGGAAGTTTTTGCAGTATAGATGATACGAAACTTCTACCTGTATCTAATTGTTTATTTGGAGTTGGAATTATAGAAGGCATTTTTATTAATTTATTTATTACTTATTAGAATTAAAAATAAAATCATTATATTTTTATATATATATTCTATCATCATTTTCTTGTAAAAGATACCCTTCATAATTTTGCAAGATAATAAACGGAAATATTAAATTTATATATATTCCAGAAATTGTAGGATTAAAATATTCAAATTGCTGAACACATGTTGTTTTTAATATAGAATCATTTGTTAATTTCGTATATCCCGCTTCGTTTTCTATTATTATATCTACAAATCCACTCGAATTAATAGATTGTGGAATGTCGAATATTAAAAAATTATCAGTAAAACTAAAATTTTGTATTTTTTTAGCATAAAACATTAAATTTTTAGCTGATAAATTTTGTACTCCAGAAAAAGGGTTATAAAAAGTAGCATCTAAAAACATGTTTATTTCAGAAGAACTTAAATATACATTTGAAATATTTAAAAAACTACCATCTAATATTATTTCAAAACTGTTTTTAGAAGATAATTCCGATTTAAATATAGTTAATTTATTTTTATTAACTTTATATATTTTGGGTTTTGCTGATATTGTTTTTGTTTCTTTTTTACATTTCATACTATTCGCAACATTTTTCTTCTTCTGTACTATTTTCTATTAATTCATCTATATCTATGAATGGATTTTCGTTTAAATTTTTTTCTATGCAATTTAAATCTAAAAATTCTGAATCTATAGTATAAATTTTTTTGTATATATCATTAGTGTTTTTAAACATCCAACCTTTTATTATAAAAGATGTATCAGCCACTACTCTAAATGGTTGATTTCCTTGTAAATCTATTGGGTATTGCATATTAATATCTCCTGTCCATAATATTTCAGTTCTTATTTCATAATCTATATTAGATTTATCTAAAGCTGGAATTTTCCAAGATATTATTATATAAGGATCGCAATATGGAACAAAATTTGTTATTATTTGATCCATGTCAGATTGATATTTTGTCAAAATTGACATATTTATGCCTATATTAATTGGTATTGGTGGTGGAATTCTTTTAACTAATTGTTCAGTGTTTATTTTTGGGTTATAATTTATGTTAAACCCTTCAATTTTATTAAAAACTCTAGTTTGATCTCTAGATATTCTACTAATATTAATAGATACTATGGGTAAAGTTAATCCTCCGGGGGCTTTATTAGTTAGAGACGAAAATACTCTTTGTTTTGGAGCATAAACAAAAGATACTTTATGTTGAGATATAGCAGAATCTGATGTTTTTTTATTAGGTTCGTATCTTTTTATTATTATATCATTAAATGCAGACGTAAATTGTTCTACAAGAGTTTGTATTTCCCAATTATAAGTATATCTTTTCACGGCTATTATATTTACCGAAAAAAATATTCTTATTGGTTAGTATTTAATTTTTAATTAAATTAAAATCTATATTTTTTTTAATGCAATTACATACAGTAAAAGTAAAATTATTAGAATCTCTTCCGCAATGTCCTCTACCGAAACATTTTTTGCAGTTTTGTTTTGGTTTATTTAAAAGAGGAATTTGTCCTTGATTTAATAACGGAAAATCTTTTTCCGGTATAGAATAAAAAGTTCCAGAAAATGCACTATATATAAATTTTTCGTTTTTAGTTTGCATAAATTGTTAATATCGTATTCCAAAATTTATTACCTGATAATTTTTGAGGATAAGACAATAAATTTGGTTCTATCTCAGGAGTTTGTTTACTTAAAGTTTTAATTCTATAATCAAAATATATCAACTTATCGTCTATGTGAGTTTCAACATTATAAGGTATTGGTATCTCCACTTTAATATTACTCTTTTTTTCGTTACTAATAATAAAAGTTATATAAAAATTTTTTTGATGAAAAATTATTAATTTTCCTCTTTTAAAAATTTTATTATTAATTTCAAATGAAATATCTTTTTGTAAAAGATATTTGCAAATATTTTCTAATTCTGTTCCTGCTATAGACATTATTTAACTTTGTAAAATTTACCTCCATAACTTCTTATGTTATAGTATTTTTGACCTGTTGGTTTAGTTCCATATGAAGTAGTTTGTGCTTCTTTAATAAAAGAATCTTTAGCTGAAGATGTCATTGGTCTTATTTTTAGATCAAACCATTTCCAAAATCTTGTTTGTGGTTCTACTGGAACTGCCATTATAACATTACATGATTCTGCTGGTAAATTTCTCCAATCTTGCATTAAAATATCCCAAGCAGTTACTAATCCTCTACTTGCAGCATTATATGGGTGTGCCATTGTTGGTTTTTTAAAATTTAAAATTTCTTTTCCGAGAGTAGAATTTAATAAACTTTCGTTTCTGGTGCATAGAATTCTTCTTTTAGGTGGATACCCTAATTTTAAATTTCTTCTATTGAAATTTATTTCAACTACATGAGTATTGCATATTTGCTCTAAAGAAGAAACTGTCATTTAAGTATTATTTAGGTTCGCAAACTCCAAAAATTCTTGATTCGTTTAAAAATACTATATTTTTTAAATCATTTAAGTTTGCAATTTGTATACCTTTATCGTTAGGAAATATTATAATATCTCCTTCTTTGACTGTTTTAGCGTCTGGACCAGCGAGCAATACTTTAGCTAGTCTCCAAGTAAAATTAACAGTATTAACTGGAACCCATATACTTCCCCTTTTTACTTCTGTTCCGTCATCGTTAACATCTATATATTGGCACATTAGAATATCATCCAATACTTTAGTTAATTTCCAATCCTCTAGATTCATAGTGCTTCCTATGTAATGATCTAGTTGAACTTTTCCGCCGATTTTATCTTCTTGTGGTGGTCTTGGTATCATATATTTTTATTAATTATTTTTTTTACCTAAAAAATCAATCATCTCTTCGTATTGTTCTACTTCTCTAGTTGAGAGTTCTAAGTTATTTGCTAATTTGTATACGTCTACGTTTTTTTGTTCTTTATTTTTCTTTTTAATATATTGAAATTTTTTATTATTTTTAGGTAAAAATATTCTATAAAAATTTAAAATGTTTATGTTATTATTTTTTAATAACCATCTATTTGCTAATGAATTAATTATAATGCATATATTATTATCAGTCATAGATAACCATCTATTAAAAAGATAATAATTTTTAATATTAATTTCGGATATATCTATATCCTTTTTCTTTAAACAAAAATCAATAAGTTTATATATATTATCCATTAGTATAGTTTTTTTTAAAAATATGAGATGATATCTCCCATTCTTTTGACCGCATACTATCTCCCAATCCAAAATGTATTACTCGTATTGGATATACTCCCATTTTTAATTTATTTTTATTAGCATTCAAGCAAAAAGATATATCATAATGATGAAAATCAAAATTTTCATCAAATTTTGTTCCTGTATCAAGTAATTTTGATACGTTAACTGCCAAGAAAAGACCATCTAATATCAATGCTCTAGAATCAGTTTCTCCGAAACATGTGGTCCATACCTTTTTGTCTTTACTGTGTGCGACTTCCCCAATCATATCTTGTTTATCACACATTAAATGCCAAGCTGGTATGTGTGAATTTATTTTACATTTTTTAGATCCTGCTAATCCTATAATATCATATTTTTCAAATGCTACATCTAGTTTTTCAAAAATAAAAATATCTTCAATTAAAACGTCATCATGAATGAAAATTATTTTTTTGTTTCTATTTTCTTCAGTTAGAAAAGAATTGTATATTTTAGGTAATCCAGTTTTATTATCATAGATAATATTTGAAATATCATTAAAATTGCCTTTATCTAAAAATAATCCTAATTGACTTTTTTCTTTAAAAGAATCTTTTGTATGTGTAGTTGCAGAAACTATTTTATAAGTATTGTTGTTATTTGACATATCTAAAGGTAAATAATACTATATATTTGTATGAAAAGCAACAATTTTAAAGCTAAAAACATTTTAAATAAAAATTTAAAAAAATGCAATATAAAAGAAGATACAGAAATACCTTATATTTCTAGATTTTTATATTGTCTTCTGAAAGAACAAGAAGATTTACCAAAATCTGAAGATGTTACTCCCTCAGATGAGGTTTCTAGCAATATAGAATCAGAAGAAATGAAATCTCCTGATAAATTTACTCCAGAATTAAATAAAAAAGATTTTGAAAATTCTTTAGATAAAGAAACTAAGCCTGATCAGTTTGATACTGAAGGGTTATCTCCGGAATCGACAGCAGAAACAATAAGTACTATAAGAGAATGGTCTAAAAAATTAGATGAATTTGCTGAATTTTTAAATGATCCATCGAGCACTACTAGCGAGGGAAAACCGTCCTTACATAAAATATTATCTGATGGTGATAGATCTGGAAGTTTATTAAGAGGGGTAACGAGAAAAGCTTCCGATTCGATTACTAGAATAGCTGGTGAAGTTGAAAAATTAAAAGAAATTCTTAATACTTATATTATAACTGCTCCTAAAAAACTTAGAGACACTGAAGGTCAACCAGGCTGGAATCAATTCTAATATAAAGAATTAAGAATAAAATCACTTTTGATTTCATCTAATTCTTCAAACATAGCCATTTCATTGAAGTCTTTATATGATCCTATATTCCATCTAAAAACCGATTCTCCTTTTTCTAAAAGTTCCTCTATCTTATTTCTGGCTGATTCATCAACCATAGGATTATCCAATACCCATATTCTTTTATGTAATGGAAACTCCGACAATTGTACGTTTTGAGACTTTGTTAGATTTAATCCTGCGGTAGAAACTCCATTTTTAACAAACATAGAATCTATTGGACCTTCAAATATAAAAATATAAGGAAAAGAAGAATCTAACTTATCTAAATTAAAAATTGTTTTTTCGTATCCACTTTTTCCCAAATATTTTGGATTTGAGTTATCCAAACTTCTAGTTTGATAGAATACTATTTTCTTATTTCTATCATAAAATGGTATACATAATCTATTTTTATGTAAAAAATCAGATAAAGATATATATAAATTATTAGGTCTATTAATAGCAGTAAAAATTCTTCTAGATTTTATATATTTTAAAGCGTTATTAAAATTTGAATTTGTAGAATAATATTTTACTTGTAATTCATCAAAAAGATTAATTGAATCGTGTGGTAAATCGGGTAATTGTTTTTTGTTTTCGGATAAAACTCCAATTAATCTTTTGTCGATATTTATGAAATTGTCGTTTGTAGATATTTCAGAATCAATTTCGTCTTTTGACATTCCACAAACTTTAGAAATCCATTTAAATGCTGACCAAGTTTTAGAACAATTAAAACAGTGAAATGTATTACTCTCAGGATAAAAAAATAACCTTTTCTTTTTCCCTAAACTCTTACCTTCTCGACAAACGGGACATCCAGCATTATATGTGTTATCTGATTTCCTATGTGTAGGATCTATAGAATACGATAAAAATTTATTTATAACGTATTGTGTTGGTATTTTTGACATACTAACATACAATCTATATTAATTTTCTTTCGAGTCAAGTGAATTTTTAGGAATGATTATTTTCGGTTTGGCTTGAACTATATCTGACAACAGACTATTATCATCGCCAAATGATGATCCATCTTCCTTCAGATACATTTCTGTCATTATAATTCTTTCTTGTTGATTTCCATATATCTCTATCAGTGCGGGAGTATCATCCGTTGGGAAAACTCTACCATCAGCTTTATTATAAGATATTTGAAATACTTTAAATAATAAATCTATTTCTTCTCTATAAACTTTATCGATACTTCTAGTGCCATTTTCTTCTATTTTTATATTCGAAAATTTTGTTAATGGTAAAAAGAAAATAATATCGTATAACTTTAAAGTTTCTTTAACTATTAATCTGGTTTTTTCAAAAAACTCATCAGAAACTCTTCCTTCTTCATTCAACCAAGCAGTATAAGCTAAATTATCTAGTACACATCTATCGAATATTACGTTTTCGCTTTTAGAATGTTCGATTATTTGGTCCACTAAAGAATCAAGTATTAATTGTTGTGAAGTTTCATCGCCCAATTCATTACAATTAATTTTTCCTTCTTTTATTAAAGTTCTGTAGTTAGTTTCTGGCGATGAATACATCGGCCATTTTTTAATAAAATCTTTTATATAAGTACTTTTACCTATACATTGGGTTCCGGTTACTGCTATTTTCATTCTTCTATTTCTTCTACTACTATTTCAGGAAAAACTTTTGAAATGTCTTCTGAATGTTCATCTTCATATTTAACACCCTTAAATAATTCTAAATTTTCAAGAATTATATCAGTATTTGAGTATCTTATTTTTTTTGCTAAATTAAAAAATTCTTTACAATGACCAATATCAAACTGCCCAGTAACATCCACGCTGGATGAATATAGTAAGGATTCTAATACTAATTTTATTTCTTCTTTGTTTAAATTTAAAATATAATCTTTTTGATTCATATAAAAAATTATATTATAATAAAATTAAAAATCAACTTTATTTATTTTAAAACCTTGAATCTGGTATTTCTTTTGGAGTTTCTATTACGTTTGTATCTACTTTTTTTGTAGGATCAAATATTTGAGTTAAAGTTGTTACTATTTGAATAGCGTTGTTATCGGAAACCGTATCGGGTAACATTTTTATCTTATTAAAAGAATCTTCATCTAAAATATCTTCTTTCTTTAAGAAATTTTTAATTTTGTCATTATCTAAAAATAGTTTAAATGATTTTAATAAAGAAACTATTTGATCATTTGGAACTATTTGAGTTTCTGATTCTAACTTATCAGAAAGTTTAGTTTCTTCAGCTGGTTTAATTTCTTGGTTTAAATCTTGTTGATTATCATTTTGATTACTAAGCAAAGGATTATAAGTGTCTTCATTTGCTTCGTTTAATTTTTTTCTTATTTGTTCACAAATTCTTAAAAATTTACTATTCATTAATATTATTTACCTTTTTAATTTAAAAATAAATACTAAATTATGTAATTATTTATATGGTAAATAATTTATTAAAAATTTTTAAAGAAACTACTTGGTTTTTACATAGCGGTGTAGCACCTAAAAACGCTTCAAGTAGAATAAAGTCAAATCTTGAAGATATGAACCATATGACATCTAAAAAATTTGCTATGACTATGATAGCTATAAGTGTTATAGCGTTTATGTATTTTTCTTCTGTTGCCTGTTTATTTTTATTCAAATCTGATCCTCATGTTAGTGCATTAGTATCGATGTATAAAGATATGATTGTAGCAGTAGCTAGTATAGCAGCAACTTTAGTTGGTATTCAGGGATTAGTAGACTGGAAATACAATTCTAATTCTGATGTAAATTTAAAATCAAATACAGAAAATATAAATGAAACATTAACATCTAATATCAAAGAAGATGATTATGATATATCAAAATTTTTATTATGAATACTCCATCTCCAAAAACATTAGATTTAATTTTAAAATATGAAGTAGGCGGTGGGAAAGCATACTATGAAAAATTCTTATCGAAACCAACTTGGCCTGGTGGAGCTAGTGGTATGACGTTAGGTATAGGAATAGATTGTGCTTATTACACTCCACAAGAATTAAAAAAAATATTTAATTTTTTACCAGAAGATCAATTATATATTATAGTAAATGCTTCCGGAAAAACTGGATTAAAAGGAAAAGAATATACCATACAAAATAAAAATGGTGGAATTTATATTTCTTGGGAAAGAGCTATTGAATTATTTAATAAATTAATATGGTTCAAATTTTCAAAAATAGCAGAAAATACATTCCCAAAATTAAATGAATTAAAAGATGATGCTTATGGAGCCATAGTATCTTTAGTGTTTAATAGAGGAGGGTCTTTAATAGGTGATTCTAGATTAGAAATGAGAAACATAAAAAAATTAATACCATTAAAAAAATATAAAGATATTGCTACAGAAATAAGAAAAATGAAACGACTTTGGATTGGGAAAAATTTAGATGGATTAATCTCAAGAAGAGAAGATGAAGCCAAATTGATTGAATCATGCATTTAAATAAATTTTTAAATGGAATAGAAAAAGAAAGAGATCCATTTTTTTCAAAATTAGAAGAAAAAGTATTTTCTCAATTAAAAGAATTAACAAAAGATGATGTATTTGTAAAAATAGAACAAAATAAATTTGTTTCTTTTGAAGAAGCAATTAAAGAACTCTTAGAAATGAGAAAAAAAAACTAAGAATAATATTAAGTGTATTATAGTATTTTAATATATTAGATAATTAAAATAACTTAAAAAATAACTAAAATAACACTTAAATGTTGACATTTATATCTTACACACTTGAGATCAAGATGTCAATAGTTTATTTTAATTTTTTAATAAGACCTTGTAAGAATTCTTCATCTTCCCCCGAAGGAATTAAGCATGGAATATCAAAAAAAGTACCTTTTTTTGTTTGAAAAGTATTTAAAATATTTTTATTTTCAATAAAATTAGGTAAATTTTTCTTACATACTTTTTTACATAAATCTAAAAATTTAAAAGGATTATCAAAATACATTGACCATTCAGTTAAATTTTGTTTTTTAGAAAAAAAACACAGAACTGAACAATTTATTTTGTTTGAATAGGTTAAAACTTTTTTAATATCATTTTTAATTTTATTTTCTAAAAAATTTTTAATTATTTTTTGTTTGAAAACAACTTTATCTTGATTAAAAAGATTCCATTCATACATAAAATCTATAGTGTCAGCACCTAACTGTTCTATATATTCAAATATATCAAAAATAATAATATTTTCTTTTATATAATAAGAAAAATATACCTTATCTTTTATATTCATAGTAATATGATACTATATTTGAATTATAATTCAATACCTATAAATGATTTTGGAACTTTTCCTATTCTTACGTTTATAATTCCGTTATAATAATCTTCTCTAAGAAGAACATTTTGTTCCATTTGTATTTTACATTCAAAATATGCTAATTCCCATTTAGAATTACATAATTTAATTATAATAAATGTAAAATTTTCTTTTCCGTATTTTTGTATGTCTTCATTTAATTCATTTGAAGATCCAGTATAAGATTTCCAATCGGATTCTTTAAAATCTATTCTAATTCTTTTTTTCCCTTTTAATGGTTTTCTTCTTATTTTTGATTTTATTTGTTTTTTACCTATATATTTTTTATTTGTAATATTATTTTTTATTTCGTATATAAATCCAAAAGTTTCATCTGTAATAGAAATATCTTCAGATAATAACCAATGCCCAAAATTATTCATAATGATTTTTTTTGTAACTTTCTTTTAAATATTTTAATTTTTTTCTTTTTCTTTTTAGGAGTTCCGCTTATAGCCATGGCCATTTTAATGTTAGGGTCTGTCGCCACATTTCCAGTTGCTTGCCCTCCACTCATAAGAGCGTCTCCTACAGAATTCATATTCTCTAAAATATTATTAACTAAAGTTTGATATTTATTAAACATATGTTACTATATAATACTTATGGATGTTATATCAAAATATAACGAAGAATTAATAGAAGATCTAAAATTAGATCAGATTAATATTTTAGATAAGCAATTGATGTTGCCATCTATTAAGCATAAGTGGGTAGCCAGATTGATACATACCAAAAGAGAAAAAAATGATTTAGAAAAAAAGAAAAAGTCGTTAAGAGAAGAAGTCTTTAAAAAGTTCGAAGCAAACGGTATTCCAAAAGGAGTTCCCAAAGTTTCTATAAAAGAAAAAGTGGACGCGACTAAAACCATAACCGACATAAGTTCTTCTATTGAGGATTGTAATTTATTAATAGAATATTTAGAAAAAATTGAAAAAATTCTAAGTTCTATGACTTTTGATGTTGGAAACGCAACAAAACTATTAACATTAGAAATAACATAAGATGGTATCTTTAGAATTATCTCAAAATAAAAAACAAGCGCAAATATTATCTTCTGATAATAGCATTTTTCTTTTAATTCGAGAAAATTTTTCAATTCCATTTAAATCTTTTTCAAAAAATAGAAGATTTATACCTCAAAGAAAATATGCAATAACCCCTTCGGGTAAATTTGATATAGGATTACTAAAAGAAATTAAAAATTTTTTGATTATAAATCAAATCAAATTTAATATTAGTGAAGATTTAGAACAAAAATTTAATGTAGGATTTAAAACGCCTTATATTAAAGAATATAGCCTTATATATAGAGATCACCAAAAAAATTCTATACATCAAGCGATGATTAACGGCAGAGGCGTTGTTGTAATTCCTACTGCCGGAGGAAAAACATTAATAATGTGTTCTATAATAGAAAGTTTAAGAAAAAATATAAAGGATAACGACGCAAAAGCATTAGTTATAGTTCCATCTATACAATTAGTAGAGCAAACGGCAGAAGATTTTAAATCGTATGGTATGGATAAAGTAACAAAATGGTCAGGAAACAATAAGCCAGACCCCGAAGCTACCACTATAATAGCGGGTTCTCAAATATTATTATCAGAAAAGACAGATTTATCATTTTTAAGTGATGTTAAGATATTTTTAGGTGATGAATGTCACGGTAATAAAAAAGCAAACCAAATAAATAACATATTTAATTTTTTAACTACCGATTATAGATTTGGATTTACTGGAACGATGCCATCGTGTAAGCTCGATTGTTGGAATATTATTGGAAAATTCGGACCAGTAATATATGAAGAAAAAACAGAACAATTAAAACAAAAAAAATATATATCTAATTTTAAAATTTTTGTTTTAAATATAAAACATTTAAACGTTCCAAAAACTTATATTAATAAAAATAAACCAACTGAAGCGTACGAAAGCGAATTAACTTTTTTGATAAACAACCAAAAAAGAAATGATATAATATGCAATTTATCTAAAAAATTAATAAATAATACTATTATAATGGTGGATCGAATAGATCACGGAATTAATATTTTTGATCATTTACAAAAAACTTCCGAAAGACCATGTTATTTTATTAGAGGTTCGACCGAAATCGAAGAAAGAGAAAAAATAAGAAGCCTAATGGAAGAAAGAAATGATATTATAGTGGTCGCTATATCTAAAATTTTTAGTACTGGTATCAATATTCCAAATTTACACAATATAATTTTCGCTACTGCTGGAAAAGCAAAAATAAAAATAATGCAATCTATAGGGAGAGCATTACGTTTACATCCAACTAAAAGTATGGCATATATTTTTGATATAGCAGATAATACTTTTTATGGTAAAAAACATTTAAGCGAAAGAGAAGAATTATATATTAAAGAAAAATACAATTATGAGAAAAAAGAAATTTAAAAATGATGATGATTTTGGTTTTGAAGAATTAATTCAAGAATCACATATTGAAGAGCAAGAATTTGATGAGGATGATCCTTATTCATTATTAAATTCTTCAGTACGAGAATACGAAGAATACGAAGAATCGGAAGAAGAAGATGATATCGTCATACCAAAAAAGCAAAAAGTAGATAAAAAGAAATTTTACGTTGACCCGAAAGAATTTGACACTGAAATAATGAATTATTATGATACTGGTATTATGTCTAATAATTTAGCTGAGATGGTAAGCAAAATATCCCATAAGTTAAGTTATGCTAGTAATTTTATAAATTATAGTTATCGTGAAGAAATGGCCGGTGACGGAATCATAAGAATGATGAAAGCATTGATTTCAAAAAAATACAACAAAGAAAAAGGAACAAATCCATTTTCATATTTTACAAGAATAGCTTTTAATGCATTTAGAAATAGAATAAAAAAAGAAAAACATATACATGAAACACACGAGAAATATAAAGAAGAACTAGAACTACTATCTTCAAATTATAACAATATAGTTAAAAATAAAAATATATCAGCTAATAAAAAATATAATTGATGTATATTATAAAAAATATGTTATATTACCACTAATGAAGTTAGACAGAAAAATAGGAATATTTTCGGATATTCACCTTGGATTATATCAAGATAATGAACTTTGGCATGATACTGCTTTAAATTTTGCAAAATGGGCTAGTCGAGTTTATTCTGAAAGAGATATCAATCAAATATTAATACCGGGTGATATATTTCATAATAGAAATGAAATAAATGTTAATACATTATCGGTTGCCAAAAAATTTTTTGATTATTTTAAAAATTTTGAGATATTTATTTCAACTGGAAATCATTGTTGTTTTTTTAAAAACAACAGCACAGTTAACTCGATATCTATTTTAGATGGGTGGAATAATATCAAAATATTTGATAATGAACCCATAATATTAACATATAAAAATAAAAAAATATCAATGATTCCGTGGGGTACTTCAGTCGATAAAATACCAGAAACTGATATTTGTATTGGTCATTTCGAAATATCTTCATTTTATATGAATTCATATAAGGCATGCGAGCATGGAATCAACTCTGGAGACATTTTAAAGAAGTCTCCATACGTCATATCCGGTCATTTTCATAGAAAAGACCACAGAACATACTCAAACGGTCAAATCTTGTATGTAGGTAGTCCATATCAACAAAATTTTGGAGACACTTTGGACGAAAGAGGAATATATACTTTTGATTTGGATGAAAACACTTTTGATTTCATTAAAAATGACATTTCACCACAATATTTTAAGTTTTCTGCAAAAAAAATCAAAAATAATGAACTTAATGACGATATTTTAACAGATTTAAGTAAAAATAACATAATAAGTTTAATTATAGATGAAAAATTAACTCCAGAAGAGATTTTATCAATAAAAGACAAGATAAACAAGCTCGAACCTCAAATATTAAGAGTGGATTATGAAGATAATGATACAGAATTAGAGTCTTCGTCAGTTGAAAATGACTATAACTTATCTAATATATTAAAATCTATTGAAGATTTTATCGAAACGTTAGATATAGAGCACAAAAAAGAAGTTGAAGAATATATAAAACAATTATATAATAAATTAACATGAATAACGAAATAGGAATAGGAATTTTAGATTTATACGATCAAGATAGTCTGTCTAAATGTTTAGATAGTATAAATTTTCCACATAATGATATAATAATATCATCTTTAACTAAAAATAAATCATATTTGGATAATCATAGAAGTTATACATCACAAACTTCATTAGCAACATTAAGAAATCATATTATTTCTCAATTTAGACTTAAAAAAATAAAATATTTTTTTATTTTACATTCAAATCAAATAGTGATTAATAAAAATATTTGGAATGATACTATAAAAATCGCAGAAACGTTCGGAACGTGGTTTTTAAGTAAGTTTGATACTAAATCTTTATCTATAGAAGACGATTCCGGATTGGAATTGAATATAAGTTCAAAATTAAATAGTGAATTTTTATTTTTTAACTCTGGAATCATAAAAAATAATGGATATTTTGATGATAGATTCTTTAACGGTAAAGAACTAGACGTTATAGACTATATAATAAATTTAAGAAATAAAAAATTAACATTACCAACTGGATTTTACCCATCAATTCAAGATAAATGGTTAGAATCAACTAATTCTAAGATAGAAGCTATAGATTTTAATGATTTTCCTAATAACGATAAAATAGTTCAGATATCTTACGGTTATTTCATGCATATTCATAAGTATATTCCAAACCAAAACGAACCTAAAGCAGTATCAAATGACGAGTTACTAAAAACTGCTGAACATTTACAGAAAAATTATGCAAGAAAATAAGATAGGCGTAGGCGTTATAACATATAATAGACCAGATTTCTTTGAAAAATGTTTTAATTCTATTCCAAAAGATAAAATAAAAGAACTTGTCGTAGTTAATGATGGGAAAAAAATCGATTTTAATTTTCAAAATTCACATTTAATACAACATGAAACAAATAAAAATGTAGGAGAGAGCAAAAATGACGCAATGCGTTATCTTTTAGATAAAAATTGTGATTATATTTTTACTTTAGAGGATGATATTATCATAAAAGATCCTTTAATATTTCAAAATTATATTAATGCATATAAAGAAACAGGAATTCAACATTTTAATTTTGGATTTTCTCAAAGAGAAAACTTAGACGAAAATTTAAAACCAATTTGGAGAAAAATAATCAATTATAAAAATACTAAATTAGTATTAAATAATAATATTTTAGGAGCGTTTACGTTCTATACTAGAAAAGCATTACAAACGATAGGGTTGCATCATAAAGATTTTAATAAAGGTCATGGAGATCATTTAGAATTAACATACCGAGCTTATAAACATGGATTTACAACCCCGTTTTGGTGGTTTGCTGATCTATACGAAAGTTGGAATATGATTGAAAATCAAAGTGATTTTGTTACAGACTCTAAAGTTAGAGATCCAAAAACATTTAATAATAATTTTAATGACGCGAGAGCGATATTTAAAAGATTACATGGTATAGATATATTTGAAATACCAAATTTATCAGAAGCTGAAATTATTAAAAATTTAAAAGAACTTAAAAATGGAATACATTAAAGATAAAATAGGAGTTGGTATAACTACATATAATAGTGAAAACTATTTTAAAGAATTATATAACAGTATAGATAATTCAGTCGTAAACGAATTGGTAGTTGTTAATGGAGGTCAAGATTATCAAGATATTTATGATTGTGATTGGATTCAACATAGAAAAAACCATTATCCAGCACAATCTAGAAATGATTGCGTTTCTTATTTGATGAATAGAAAATGTGAACATATCTTTTTAATTGAGGATGATATGATAATTAAAAACTCTGATATATTTAATCAATATATTTTAGCATCTAAAGTGTCAGGGATAAAATATTTTTCATATGTCAGTATGGGGGGAGAATGTGGTTCCCCCGAAAATAGAACACCTAGAACTATGGTAGATTATGGTAATAATATAAAAGTTAATTTATATTTGAATATGTGCAATGAGTTTACGTATCATCATTATACTACATTTAAAGAAGTTGGTTTATACGATCCAGTAAATGAGATGAGAAATGCTTTTGATGTTGATATGGCATATAGAGAAACTAAAATAAACAAATGGACTACTCCATTTTGGTGGTTTGCTGATATATATAACTCTGATCAATATATAAAAAACAACCCAAATGCTACTAGTAGATTACAGGCAGAAAGACCTGATGGATCAAGACAAGAATTAGTAATTCAAACTTTAAATTATTTCAAACAAAAACATAATTTGTCTGTAAACCAAATTCCAGATGTGGATAGAGACACGGTAATGAGCACCTTAAAAAGATTAAAAAATGAAAATAGCAATAGGAATTAATATATTTAAATCTTATAAAAGACAAGATTTATGTATTAAGGTTTTAAAAAAACTTAAATCTAAATATAAAGAGATAGATTTATATAATATTACATTTCCAAACGAAAAAAACTTAGATTGTGATTTTATACATTTACCGATATTAAAAACCAAAGCAAAAGATGTAGTATCAAATTCGAAATCTGAAAAGCCAATATCTAAAGAATTTTTTGATATATTATCAAATCAAAACTGTGATTATTTTATATTTTTAAATAGTGATATACTATTATCTCCAAAATTTATAGATTTAATATTAAATCAAGAATATGAAACCTATTGTGTATCTAGGCATGATACTTTACCGATAGAATCAATCGATAAAATAATTCCATTTAGAATTGAAATAGCAGGATTTGATGTTTGGGCGGTTAAAAATAAATGGTGGAAAGAAAATAATACTTTATTCAAATCCTACATATACGCAGAGCATCTTTGGGATGTTGATTTTTCTTTAAATATGTTTAATCATAGTTTATGTTTATTATGTAATAAAAATTTTTATGCCGCACACGAAAAACACGAATTAAATTGGAACGAAACCTCATTAGAAGCTAAATATAATTCTTTCTTATGGCAAGAAACACCATATCACAAAAAATGGCATGAATTTATATTCTCTAATTTAGTTAAGAGAAAACCATATGGTCAATTTTTAGAACCATTACCAAACGAAAAAGAATTGGAACAAAAATATTTAAAAATATGAAATTATATACTGTCTTTACAGAATCTCATTATGAAATGTTTAAAGAATATTTCATAAAATCTTTTCCATTCGAAACTGATTTAGAACTAGTAGTAAAATTCAAACCTCAAGTGTGTAAATCTTCAGAATTTCACAGTGAAGGGTGGAGAGATACTATGATGTATAAAGTTCAATGTTTCATAGATGCAGCATATGAAACAAAAGACGGAGATTGTTTTATTTTTTCAGATCCAGATATTCAATTTTTTAAACCATTTTATAAAGATTTATTAAATCAAATAAATGGATTCGATGCTGCTTTTCAAAATGATTATATAGGAGGAGTAAATACTGGTTTTTTTATAATGAGATCTACGTCTAAAACTCGTGCTTTTTTACAAACAGTAAAAGGAAATTTGCATTTATTTCCAGAAGAACAAGTATGTTTTAATAATTTAATATCAAATTTTCACAGATACCAAAAAATAGCATTTAATGCTAAATTATTAACTCCAAATTATTGGACTTATGGTGAAATAGCATTACAAAGACCTAGAGATGGACAACCAATGTCACATTGGAATGGTGTGGAAGATTTCGATATACCAAAAGATATAGTTATGCATCATGCTAATTGGGTTAAATGTTTTAAAGATAAAATTAAAATAATGGAAGTGGTTAAACAAAAAGTTAAACATTTATGAATGTAAGTTTAGGGTTTTTAAATTATAATAGTTTTTTATATATAGAAAAACAGTTACAAAAAGATTATTTCAATCTATCAAATGGAGTTATAAACGAAATAATCATACAAGATGATTGTAGCGAAGATGATTTTGAAAAATTAAAAAAAATAGAAACTCAAAATATTAAAGTTTTTAAAAATGAAAAAAGAATTAAACCATTATTAGGAAGAATAAATTTAGTTAATAATTGCAATAACGATTGGGTTTTATTGATGGATTCTGATAATTTTTTAGATAAAAAATCTTTTGATTCATTATTTAATAATGATATTATTTTTAATTCTAATACGATTTATGCTCCAGATTTTGCTAGGCCAAAATTTAATTATAAAGCTATTTCTAATTTTAATTTAGATTTAAATATAGTTAAAAATAATTTTAATTATTTAATTTGTTTTTTAAATATTGGAAATTATTTAATACCAAAAAAAGAGTATTTAAATATAGCTAAAAAAATAGACAAAAAGTTTTCTGAATATACAATGGAAGTATTGTATTACAATTATTTATGGTTAAGTAGTGGAAATTTAATTAAATGTGTTAAAGATTATGAATACGATCATACCATGAGAGATGATTGCTTTTCATACGCAAACGATAAAAATTTTAATGAAATTTTACCATTAATAACAAAATTATATTTAAATAATATATGAATTCTCCAAAATTAAAAGATTTAACAGAAGAACAAATTAAAAATTTTACTTTAGACTCTAAAATACCAATAAGAGAATGGTATTTTAATGAGTCTGAAGTTCGAGTTTCACATTTATACGAACAAAATGTTATAATGCATCTTAAACAGATGGCCAAATATAGACAAACTAATTATTACGGACAAACTGATAATTGGTTATATCAAGCATTGACAGACTTCTCTATACGCGGTAAAGATGTCCTAATAATAGGATCATTAATGCCTTGGTACGAATCTATAGCTTTAGAATTTGGATGTAACACATGTACAGTGGTAGAATATAGAATACAAGATAAAATAGTTCCGAATGTAAAATATATACAACCACATGAATTATTAGATTTAAAATTTGATGTTGTTTTTTCAATATCTTCATATGAACATGATGGTTTAGGTAGGTATGGAGATCCTATAAATCCAAATGCTGATATCGAAGCAATGAGAAACATTAAAAATAATTTAAAACCTAATGGAATTTTATATTTAGCCGTCCCAGTTGGAGTAGATGAGATAGTGTGGAATGCCCATAGGGTATATGGTAAAATTAGATTACCAATGTTAATACATTCTTGGGATTTAATTGGAAAATATGGAATAACTAAAGACATTTGGAACACCCCATACACTAATGACTGTCCGGCTCAACCAATTTTAGTATTAAAAAATAATGAAACTAAAACAATTTAATGAATTTATATTAGAAATTGAACAATCTCCATATCCACCATATCATAAAGGATATTATTTAGAGAGATATTTTATAGACTTTTATATAAAAAATAGAAAAATTATAGACGATACGGGATATCAATTTTTACCTATAACTTGGACTGATATTTATATACATAAACCACATTTAAGAGGTAAATTACAAGAAATAATAAATTCTTTAGATAAAGAAAAAAAATATTTTACAGTATCACAACATGACGATGCACCTTTAGAAATTTTACCACCACATACAGTTAAATTTTCCGCAGGAGGAAACGCATCAAACTGTGTACCCATACCTTTAATATGTAGTCCAATTGAAAATATTGAAAAGAAAGAAAAAGATATATTTTGCAGTTTTGTAGGAAGTGTAAACGCTCCAGTTAATGTTTTTGGAGAAATGGGACATAATACCAGAATGAAGATGTTAAACAATCTTAAAGATAAGCCTGAATATATATTAAAACCAAGAGTATGGCAAACTAGTATAGAAGAAAGTCGAAAAAATTTATTTCTTGATCTTACATCAAGAAGTAAATTTACTCTATGTCCCAGAGGATATGGAGCAACAAGTTTTAGATTATACGAGGCTATGCAATTAAATTCTATTCCGGTTTATATTTATTATGACAAACCATATCTACCATATAAAGACAAAATAGATTGGAATAGTTTTTGTGTATTAATTAATTTTAATGATATTGATAAATTGGATGAAAAATTAAAATCAATAACTGAGGAAACTTATGATAAGATGTTAAATAAAATAAGTGAAATATATCAAAAATACTTTACTTTTGAAGGTATGTGCAATAGAATAATCGAAACATTACAAGAATCAATATGAAAAAAATATTTTTAGATTGCGGAACTAATCTATGCCAAGGACTACAAGAAATATCAAAAAAACACAACATTACAGATGAATGGGAGGTTTATTCTTTCGAAGCTAATCCGTTAACATATAGTATAATAAATAAAAATAAATTTTCAAATGTTAAATTTATCAATAAAGCAGTATGGAATGAAAATTGCACAAAAAATCTTACGGTAGAAATATGGCCTGGTGAAGTTAAAAAAAGCGATATTTATAATATCAAAGATGATATAGTAACTGATTTACCAATTGGTGGAGGATGCAATATCATGGATGAAAATTTTATATTTATTCACTCAAAAGAAGAAAATATTACTAAAAAAGCTCATATAGTAGAATGTTTTGATTTCAGTAATTTTATTTTAAATAATTTTAAAAAAGAAGATTTTATAATAATAAAATTGGATATTGAAGGTGCGGAATATCCCGTTTTAGAGAAAATGATAAAAGATGACACATTAAAATATGTCGATATATTATATGTCGAATGGCATAACCATATGTTGATAAATAAATATGATGAAATTTCAATAATTAACGCTATAAAAAAAGAAAATATAAATTTAAATATCTGGTTTTAATATAAAAAATATATGAAAAAAATATTATTCGTTATAGCAAAATATAAAGACGAAAAAGAAAAAATATTTAAAGAGATTATCTCTCCGAAAAATAAAAATTATTGTGATAAACATGGATTTAAATATGTGGTTATAGATTCTAAAACAGAAATTCCAATATTTAGAAATAACACAACTTGGAATAAATTAACAGTAATACGAGATCTTATAGATTCTGGAAAATTACAGAACGGGGACGTAATAATCAATCAAGATGCGGATATGATTTGGTATAATGATAATTTTTCGTATGAGCCTGCTGATAATAAAAGTTTTTCAATATCGATTGATAGCGGAAATACTTTTTGTTTCGGATCTATAGGATTTAAAATAAATGATTGGTCTAAACGACTAATTACAGATATTTTAGATGAAAATTTGTGGAATAGTACGTTACCATTATTATATAATGATGAAAGTTTTCCAGAAAAACCTCCATTTTCATTTGCAAATTTATTTAGAGAACAAGCGATGTTTTATTATTTATTTGGTATAAAAAAACATTCTTGGAAGCCATTTAAAGATATTGAGAATTTTGGTATACATTCAGATGTAACAGAATTTACAAAATATTCATTAGAAGAAGCGCATGAAAATCTAGATATTAAACCAACAAATTTTAATGTTACTTGTTGGGAAAACGAATCAGACTTGACGTATTACATAAATTTATTAAATAATAAATCAGATGTATATCTCAGACATTTTACTGGATGTGATTGGAATGTAGTTAAAAATTGGATTTAATCTTATGAAAATATGTGTAATAGGTAATGATTATAAACAGCAATTTCCACTATGTAGTTATGGTGGAATAGAATCATGCGTTGAAAATTTATGTATAGGTATGAGAGATTACCTACCGAAAGATAATAAATTTAGTGTTATAGTACCAAAAATTTTGACTGGAGAAAAAGACTATGGATTTAAAATAATTCAAACTAATTATATAGAGTCTTCCATCTCCGGCGTTTCTTTTTATGAATTCGGACGAGAGATTAATCAAGCAATTAGAAATTCAAAATCAAAACCAGATATTATTTGGTCGCAAAGTGCTTGGTCTGCTAAATCTTTTTGTGATTTAAATATACCAGTTATAGTAACTATTCATGATAGTTGCGGATGGGAAGAAAATAAATTTATTTTTAACGAAAATGTATATTATAGATTTGTTTCTAAATTTTTATACGATCATGTTTTACAAGATGCAAATAATAACGAATTCGTTGCTAAGATAAAATCTAAAAGCTTTTGGGGTCATTCCGGATTAATAGATGATGAATATGATTTTGAACCTAATAAGGAAGATTATGTATTATGGGTAGCGGGATTTAATTGGGGAATGCATAGTAAAGGATTAGATATATTAATAGATTTAGCTAAAAAAATACCAGAACAAAAATTTGTGGTTTATGGTATGGGGGATGACAATATTGAAAATTATTTAAAAGATTTAAATAACAAAATATTAAATTTTGAATTTAAAGGAAAATTAAATAGAGGAGAAGATCATAAAAAAGCATTTAAAAAAGCTAGATTATTTGCGATGTTAAGTAGAGTACCAGAAGCTTTCGGTAGAACTGGATTAGAGGCTATATCTAAAGGAACTCCGGTGATTGGAACAAGTATAGGATCTATACCAGAACAAGTAAACCACGAAAATGTTGGTTACTGCTCTAACAATATAGACGAATTAGCACAAGCTATTAAATTTAAAAAATTTGATAATTTAAAATGTTTTGAATATTCAAAATCCAACTATCATATTAAAAATGAAATTAATTTTTTACTGGAAAAAAGCAATTTAATTTTAAATAAATGAAAGCTAATATAATTGGATGTGGATTATCAGGAATTACATCAGCTATTTTATTAAAAGATAAAGGATATGATGTAACTATTTTCGAAACTAGATCTCATATTGGTGGAAATTGTTATGATAGTAATTTATGCGGAACATTAGTTCATAATTACGGTCCTCATATATTTCATACTAGCGATGATGAAGTATATGAATTTTTAAGTAGATATACTGAATGGATAGAATTTAAAAACAAACCTAAAGGAAATACTAAAGTTGGTCTAATATCATTACCATATAGTAAAAAAACTATAAAAGAAATAGGAAAAGAATTATCTCAAGAAGAAATAGTAGATTTAATTTTTAAAGATTACTCAGAAAAACAATGGGGAGTATCTTTTGAAGATATTCCAAAATCTATTACAAATAGAATACCAAAAACTAAAGATTGCGAAGATCCCACATGGTACGAAGGAGAAAAATATCAATGTTTACCTAAGAATGGGTATACAAAAATGATGGAAAATATGTTGAGTGGATTAAACGTGAAGCTAAATTGTAATGATACGGATTGGAAAAACTACAATTCAGATATAACGATTTACACTGGTAAAATAGATGAATATTTCAATTGCTGTTATGGTAAATTACCATATAGATCTCTTAATTTTATACACGAAATAACTCCAAATAAGTTAGATTATCCAATAATTAATCAAAATAACAAAGAAACAAATTATACAAGAATTTACGACCATAGTTATTTTTCGGAAAAACATAAAGGATTAACAGTAATAACAAAAGAATACCCAAAAAATTCAGAACCACAAGATGTTCCTTTCTATCCTATTCCGTTCGGAGAAGGATTAAAATTGTATTCTAAATATAAGGAATTAGCAGATAAAGAAAAACATATTGTTTTTGTTGGTAGACTTGCTACTTATACATATTTAGACATGTGGATGGCCGTTAAACAGGCTATGATTAAAATAAAAAATATTGAAAAAACAAAATAATAATAATATAATTGTTTATGAAAAAAAATAAATTAGGTATATTTATGACTTTTTTCGATGAAACAAAGGCTATAAAATATGCAATTTCATCGCTGAGACGCTTTTACCCCGAATCTCCACTTTATATAGTATATGAAAGTGATGAAGATTTTAGTTTCTTAAAAAAAGATACTAATAATGTTTATTATAAAGTTGATGATACGATGGGTTCCGTATTAGGTATCAACGATCAAAATTTTCGAACTGAAAAAAATCAAAAAAATATTAAAATTGCAACATTAGCTGTTATAGAAAGAGTATCAAAAGCTATAGAATATTTTGATTCTGAATATATATTACAACACTGTCCAGACTCGTTAATTAGAGGAAAATTGACAATCCCAGAAAACACTGGCCTTTTAGGTTCGAGAGTAAATCAATATTTCTCAGATGACGTTAATAAAGTATTAATAAAGTATGGCGGAATTCCAATAACTGCTTTTGGTGCTGTACCAGCTATTTATAATAGTGATGATTTTTTAAAAGCAAAAAATATCTTTTTAAAAAATGAAACTCTATTAGATGAATTATGTAATGCGTGGTACCCAATTTTTTCTCATGATATTTTATTACCTATATTATTTTCATTAATAGGAAAAATGGAAACGTTTAATCCTGAAATTACAGAATGTGGTAGAAATCCAAATTGGACTAATTCTGGACATCCACTATTACATCAATTCCGGTTTAACTATCCACATAGAACTTCAAAATATAAAGTAAATGAAAATTAAATTAAAATTATGATAAACGAATATATAGAAAAAACAATAACAGGAACAAGAGACTCGGATAGGCATTTATTAGTACTATTCAGCATAGCGTTAGCGACTAAAGGTAAAAATTATATAGAACTAGGAGTAAGATCAGGAGATAGTACAACTCCATTAAAATTAGCGGCTAAATTAAATTCAGGTAAATTATATTCTGTTGATATTGATGAAAACCCTTTTAAAACTAAAAAAGACGAAAATTGGGAATTTTTTCAAAGCGATGCTGTTGAATTTTTATCGAACTGGGAGGATTCAAAAAAACCTACTCCCGATTTTATATATGTTGACGATTGGCATAGTTATGATCACGTAAAAAAAGAATTAGATATTATCGATAGAATAGTAACACCGTCAACAATTATATTATTACATGATAGCATGTATGGAAATACATGTCCATATTATCACTCCGACTTAACCTTAAAGGATGGACAATGGGCTAATGGAGGCCCATATAGAGCTATTGCAGAATTGAATCCTCAATTTTGGGAGTTTTCTACGTTACCTTGGAGTCATGGTTTGACGATTTTAAGAAAAAAATATTCAAACAGGACAACTACATAATGAAAATATTAGTTTTAGGTTCAAGTGGACAGATAGGAAAACCAACTATTAAATATCTAAAAGATAATAATCACGATATTATCGAATGGGATATTCTAAAAGATCCATCAAACGATTTAAGAATACCAAACAAGGAATTATACAAAACAATCAACACGTCTGATTTTGTTTATTATTTAGCATCTGATGTTGGAGGTGCAAAATATTTAGAAAAAAAACAAGATTCTTTCGAATTTATTAATAATAACATGTTAATAATGTCCAACACATTTAAAGCTCTTAAAGAATGTAATAAACCTTTCATATTTACATCATCGCAAATGGCTGATTTAAAACATTCGACTTATGGACAATTAAAATTATTAGGAGAAAAAATTACAAATGATATTGGAGGATTAGTTGTTAGACTTTGGAATGTATATGCTGAAGAAACGGATATTGAAAAATCACATGTTATAACCGATTTTATTAAAATGGCGAAAACTTATAATAAAATTAACATGAGAACGGATGGTATGGAATCTAGACAATTTTTATATGCTGAAGATTGTGCCAAGTGTTTATTAACACTAACAAAAAAATACAATCAATTAGATAAAACTAAACCATATCATATTACTAGTTTTAAATGGACTACAATAAAAGACATAGCATTAATAATATCTAAATTAACAGGATGTGAGATTATATTTAATAAAAATAAAGATAAAACGCAAATGAACGCTATGAATCCGCCTAATAAATATATATTAAATTTTTGGGAACCTACGATTTCTTTAGAAGAGGGTATAAAAATATTAATTGATTCAAAATAAAATAAATTAAAAATTTATGCAAAAAAAAATATACATAGAAGCTGGAGCTAATGACGGGGTTAATGGTTCAAGAGGAATACAGTTTAAAGATAATTCTGAATATATGGGAATTCTAATAGAACCTCATCCTGTGATATTTAATTATTGTTTGAATTCTAGAAAAAACGATAATACATTATTATATAATGTAGCATTAGTATCAAGAAATCATAAAGAACCTACAATTGAATTACAATTACATTCTTTACATCATCCTATGAATTCTATTAAAAAATCCATAGGACAGGCTTATAATAATTCGATTACAGTTCAAGCTAGAACTCTACAATCTATCGTAGATGAAAATAATATATCTGAGGTGGATTATTTATATTTAGATGTTGAAGGTTATGAAAATGAAGTTTTAATGGGGATAGATTTTAATAAGACTAAGTTTAAATATATAGAAGTAGAATGCCATGCAGAATTTATAGGTATGTCTACAGAAGATGAAATTAAAATGCATAGCGATCATTTAGAAAAATATAATTATAAAGTAATTGAAAAAAATACAAATGAAGGATCTTTAAAGTTAGTTTTTATTCAAAATTGAAAAATTTAAATTTATATGTTATAATATAAGTTGTGAAAAAAATAATATTTAATTCCGTTAAAATTCAAAATTTTCTTTCTGTCGGTAAAGATCAAATAAAATTAAATTTTAATTCTGGAATAAATCTTATAACAGGAGAAAATAAAGATAATGGTGGGAAAAATGGCGTTGGTAAAAGCACTATAGCCGATTCTATATATTGGTGTTTATTTGGAAACACAATTAGAGAACTTAAAAAAGATAAAATAATACATTCTAAAAGTAGTGGAAATTGTGAGGTAAGTTTAGATGTTAATATAGAAACAGAAAATGATAATAAAAATTATATTATCACTAGAACGATAGATCCATCAAAAATAAGTTTATTATGTGATAATGTAGACATAACACCATCTACTATACCAGCTACCGATGATTTAATTAAACATTTAATTGGAGGAACAGAAGAAGTATTTCAAAATTCAGTTATAATGTCTTCTAATAATACCTTGCCTTTCATGGCGCAAAAAAAGATAGACAAAAGAAAATTTGTAGAAGGAATTTTAAAACTTAATATTTTTAGCGAGATGCTTCTAAAAATAAGATCTGATTATAACGATTATAAAAAAGAAAATGACTTATTAAGTAATGATTTTATAAATCAGCAAAAAAATTTAGAAATATTCGAAAAACAAAAAGAAAACGGAGAAGAAATTAAAAGTTTAAAAATAAAGACCATAAATGAAAAAATAGAAACAAATAAAAAAACTATTTCAGATTTAAAAAATATAAATTTAAATTTTAATAAAATTAAAATTGACGTTAAAAATATAGAAAATAAATTAAAAATTTTAGATTCTGGATATAAAAAATTACAATCTGAAAATTTAAAAATAGTAAATGCTAAGGCTGAAATATCAGCCGAAATAAATCAATTTAAAAAAGAAAAACAAAAATTTTTAGATAAAGGGAATACATGTCCAGTTTGTAACAGAGATTATTGTAAAGAAGATTTAGAAGTTTTAAATGAAAAACTGAAAGAAATAGACATTAACATACGAAATCATTCCAAATCTTTAGAGGATATCTTGAATAAGAAAGAAGATAATGATAAAAAAATAAATGATGTAAATTCGGGGATTACAAAATTAAAAAATAAACATAAAGAACTTTTAGCGGAATCTACAAAAATAGAAATTACAAACGAAAAAATTAAAAATCTAATAGATAAAAATAAAGAATATGATGATGATATTCTAAAGATTAAAAATGAAAAATACGATTATGATAAAAATATAATAGAGTGTAATAAAAAAATCAAAAATCTAAACGAAAAACTTATAAATATTAAAAAATATTTACAAATACTTGATTCTTGTAAGTTTATAGTGTCAGAAGATGGAGTAAAAACCTATATAATAAAGAAAATACTGAAAATTATAAATGAAAGATTAAATTTTTATTTAAAAACTTTTGATGCTCCATGTAAATGTGAGTTTAATGAATTGTTTGAAGAAACTATATATAATGAACAAGGTAAAGAATGTTCGTATCACAATTTTAGTGGTGGAGAAAGAAAAAGAATAGATGTTGCTATTTTGTTTATGTTTCAAGATGTTTTACGATTACATTCAGGGATATCATATTCTTTAAATATTTATGACGAATTATTTGATTCTGCATTAGATGATAATGGTATTGATAAAATTTTAAATATTTTAAGATTAAAAGTTGAAAAATATAAAGAATCGGTTTATATTATATCTCATAAGACATCAACTAAATCAAATATTGATAATGTTATTTTTTTGGAAAAAACAAACGGCGAAACCAAAATGATTAATTGATTTTTATATTATAAAAAATAAGTTTAAATAAAAAATTATGGCTTTAAAAATAAAAGAAGATATTAGTAATAGTATTGTATATAAAACAATACCGGTAAATATTGGTATTCCACATCAACCAAACGGTTTACCTATAGGAAGTCCAGTATATAGTTACATGAATCTACAGCCTATCAGCATACCGAAAGCTCCAGCGTTAGATATGCCAGAAGCATCATTACCTAGAGCACTTAACTATTATGCTGATTATGGTGGATGTGGATTTTGGAGAATGATATGGCCAGAATTTTTATTAAATGGTTATCAAAAAGCGTGTATATCTGGACTTACATGTATGGTATTAGATCCTAGATTTTATAGAGATATAAAAGCAATTAGAGTTCAAAGACAAGCCACTCCAGCACAAAGAGATTTTATTAAAGAATTAAGAAAACTTAGTCACGAATTAAAATTTAGAATGATTTATGAAGTTGATGATATTGTTTTTAAGGATGATATTCCAGACTACAATAGATGTAAGGAACCATTTTGTGATAAAGCTATAACCGAAAGCATAGTCGATATAATGAAAAATATGGATGAAATTACTGTTACTTGTAATTTCATGAAAGAATATTATAAAGACAAAATAGGAACAGATAGAGTAACTGTAATTCCAAACTACGCTCCAAAATTTTGGTTGGATCGTTTTTATGATATAGATAAAATTAAAAATAATTTTGAAAAAAATAAGAAAAGACCAAGAATTTTATATGCAGGATCGGGAACTCACATAGATGTAATGAATAAAACAAACGGAAAAGATGATTTCGGACATGTTTTAGAATCTATAATAAAAGCTAGAAAGAAATTTAAGTTTGTATTCAAAGGTTGCTATCCTATAGCACTAAAACCATTTATAGATTCAGGAGAAATGGAATTTATACAATGGTCACAGCTTTTTGATTTACCAAGAGGTCTTTATGAAGCAAACTGTAATGCAGTTTATGCTCCATTAGCTGATAATACTTTTAATAAATCAAAGAGTAATATTAAAATGATAGAATCTGGAGCATTGGGAATTCCTGGAGTTTTCCAAGATCTCTGCACTTATGAAACAGCAGATTTAAAGTTTAAATCTGGAGATGATCTTATAAATCAGTTAGAGTATTTAACTTCTGATTTTGATAAATATATTAAATTATCTGAAAAATCTAGAAAATACGTCGAAGGAATGTGGTTAGAAGATCATATCGACGAGTACGAAGCAATTTATTTTACAGAGTGGGGATCTAAAGAGAGAAAAGAAAAAGCTCCAAATCTTATAAATTTAAATCCTGAGCAAAATAAATCTTGATATAACTATCAACGCATATTAAAATATAATAGATGTGGAGAAATATCTATTATGATTATAAAAAGTCCATAATTCACTTGTGGACTTGGAATGAATTTGGAGAAAGAGTAAAGGCGGAAGTAGATTTTGAGCCTTTTCTTTACCTAGAAGATAAAAATGTTCACGATGCTACATCTATTTTTAATACGAAATTAAAAAAATTATCTTTTCCTAACAATTTTAGGAGAATGTCTTTTGTAAAGGACTCTCCAAACAAAAGAATATTTTTCAACTTAAATACAGAACAACAATACCTATTAACTACCTTTAAAGATTTTTCTGGTTCAGATTATAATATCCAAAATCCATTAAGAATATTCTTTTTGGATATAGAAACATATAAAGCTAATGAATTAGATCCATTCTCTAGTGCTGAAGAGGCAAGAGATATGATAAACGTAATAACGGTATATGATTCTTTACTTCAAAAATATTATGTTTGGGGATTAAAGCCTTATTCTACTATAGAAGAAGACGTAACGTATGTTAAATGTTTTTCAGAAAAAGAATTGCTTTCTACGTTTCTTAAATTTTGGAGAAAGAATACTCCAGATATAGTATCCGGATGGAATTTCCACGGATATGATCTTCCGTATATAATGAATAGGTTAACTATTCTATTTGATGAAGAAAAAAATAAAAAAATGTCTCCGATAGATAGAGTAGAATATAGAGTTGGAGTGTCAGTAAACAAATTAGGACAAAAGAAAAATCAATGGATACTTCACGGCATTAGTTGTTTGGATTATATGGATATATATAAAACTTTCTCTATGGGAGAAAGGGAATCATATTCTTTAGGGTTCATAGGTGAATATGAATTAGGAGAGTCCAAATTAACATATAATTCTTCATCTTTAACTAAATTAGCTGATGAAGATTGGACTACTTTTGTAGATTATAATATTCAAGACGTAAGATTGTTGGTTAAACTTGATGATAAATTAAAATATATGGATCTTATAAGAAATTTATCATATAAAGGATTTATTCCTTTTGAAAAATCTTTAGGAAAAGTATCAATGATTACTGGAGCAGTTGCACATCAAGCATTGTTACAGAATTTAATTATACCTACATTTACTTACGAGAATATAAAACAAAAATTTGAAGGTGGTTATGTACTACAACCAAAACCTAATCTGTATGAAGATGTCGTAACATACGATGCTAATAGTCTATATCCAAACACTATCATCACGCTTAATATTTCTCCAGAAACAAAAATAGGAAAAATTATAGAAATAAAGGATAATATTTTTAATTTAAAGTTAGTTAATGGTAAAATTGTTTCTTTATCAAAAGAACAGTTTTTAAAATTTATTAGAGATGAAGATATAGCAATAACAAAAGCTAATATATTATATACTCAAAAATTTAAAGGTGTAGTTCCAACCTTGATTGATAAAATCTATAACCAAAGAGTTTTATGTAAAAATAAAACATTAGAAGCGAATAAAAAATTACAAGAATGCACAGATAAAGATGAAAGGAAAAAATTATTAACTATAGCAAATGATAACGATTCATTATCTAATGTTTATAAAACATTAATTAATTCTATTTATGGAATTTTTTCACAGCAATATTCTCCGTTTTTTGATATCGATCATGCAAAAAGCGTAACATTAACTGGGCAATCAGTAGTAAAAAGAGGTTCCCAGCTATTTTTTGAATATCTAAAAAATAAAGGATTTACCGGAGATTATGAAGATATAGTTAAATATATAGATACTGATAGTGCATTCTTATCATTCAGCGATTTTTTTAAACAAAACAGTATAAAATTAAAAGATGAAAAAGGAAATATTTCAAAAGAAGCTAAAACGTTTATTAAAGATTTAGGAGATTCAGTAAATATTGAAATTAATATTTGGGCTAAACAAGAATTAAACTCTAAAGATCCTAGATATCATTTTAAGAGAGAAAAAATATGTGATGTAGCATTATTACAAGCAAAAAAGTTTTATATATTACATGTATTAGATAATGAAGGCATTAAGAAAAACGATTTTATATATAAAGGAATAGAAATAGTAAAGGCGGCAATGTCTAAAGAAGTTAAAAAGTTAGTTAAAAACGTTATAGAATCAGCTATTCTCGCAAAAGATAGAAAAAAGGCTACAGAATTATTTCATAAGGCATATGAAGAATATTGCAATATGCCAACTGAATCTATCGCAGTTAGAAAAAACGCAAAAAGTTATAGCAAATGGAGTTCTTTATTTGATGATGGTAAATTCGGAAAGGGAACGCCAAATCATTATCAAGGAGCATTATTTTATAATAAACTTCTAGAAGATGAAAATATAAAACATTTATATTCTAATATTCAAAATGGAACCAAAATAAAATATTTTTATTGTGAAAAAAATAAATTCAATATAAAAACTATGGCTTTTATAGATGAATATCCAAAAGAATTTAAAAAGTTTATAAAGATGGACTATAAAATGATGTTTGAAAAAAACGTAGTTCCAGTTATAAGTAGAATTTATTATATAATTGGTTGGCCTTTACCTGAAATTGGTTGCGAACAAGTTACAGATTTAATGGAATTATTTTCAAAATAAAATTTTTTAAAACTTTCCATTTTTAATTTATTTCTTAAATCGGATAAATGTTTTATAATTTCTTCTGCGCTCAAATAAGAATTATTTCTTTTATTTTTAACAATATTTGAAATTTTTTCGTTTCCATTTTTAACTCTAGATTTGATAATTGAATTTATTATATTATCTACATTTAAGTCTGTTATTTCTTGATTAAATGTATCATTGTCAAATCTTATACTATCATCTTCAATTAAAATATATTCATTACTAAACTTATTATATTTAAAATAATAATTTCCTTTTTTAAAAATTTTCATATTTTCTTATACTTACAATGTTGCTTTTTATTAAATATATGATAATATATTTTCTGATGAGTAATACTAATCAAAAAATAGCTGTGTTTTTAGACTATGTAGGTAGAACCGTGTTTGGTGAAATCGTAGAGTCTAACGACGTTAACGAATTGAAAATTAAAAATCCTGTAATTCTCCACGTACCACCAGTGGATCAATCTGGAAGAATGGCAGTACAATTATTTCCTTTATTTTTTAGGGAATTTTTAGCGGATAAATCCGAAGATGTCGTTTTCGCATATCAAAAGGATAAGATTACGCTTACGAATATCGAGTCTATCGATTTTAGATTGTTAGCTCAATATGGTCAATTATTTAATAAAAATAATGTAATCGTAAACTCAGAACAACAAGCGCAAAATAATCAATCGTCAGATGCGGTTATAAACCTTTTTGACGAATAGTATAAATTAAAAACAACATTCAAGCCTCAAAAGTTTTGACTTTTGAGGCTTTTTTGTTATCATATTTTTATGGCTAAAAAAACAAAAGACACACAAGACACACAAGACACACAACTCGGAAACATAGATGAAGCATTCAAAATTTTAGATGAGCTAAATCCAGATGCTGCGTTTCTAGATGAAAATACATTATCTACAGTAGACGAATGGGTAGACACAGGATGTATGGCATTAAACGCTATTATTTCAGGTTCTCTATACGGTGGTATTCCTATGGGTAGGATTACTGGTTTTGCTGGACCGCAAGCATGTGGAAAAACATTAATGGTTAATAAAATAATGGCAAACGCCCAAAAGAAAGGAATGCATGTTGTATATTTTGATACTGAAAATGCTCTTGATAGAGATACCGCAAAAAATTTAGGTTGCGATCCATCTAAAATTAAACACTGCCCAACAGAAATTATAGAGGAATGTAGAAATCAAATTGTAAAATTTTTAAAAACTATTATAGAAAAAGGATTGCGAGGAAAAGTATTGTTAGCGATTGATTCTTTAGGAAATCTCATTTCAGCTAGAGAATCTAAAATAATAGACGACGGAAAGGATAGTGCGGATATGGGTGCTAGAGCAGTAGCTCTAAAAAGTATGCTTAGAGCTATTACACATACAGCAGCAAAAGCAAATTGTCCAATAGTTTTCACAAATCATATATATGAAAATCCAGGTGCTATGTATCCAACATTGATTAAGAGTCAATCTGGTGGATCTGGTCCGTTGTATATGTCTTCAGTACTAGTTCAAATGTCAACAAAACAAGAACGAGTAGGTAAATCTGATAATAAAAATGCTTCTGATGAAGTTACTCCTCTATCTAAAGATGTTAATGGATTAACCATGAGGGCTTTAACTACTAAGAATAGATTTGTTCCGCCATTTTTAGAATGTGAAATGTATCTTAATTTTAGAACTGGACTATCGAAATACTCTGGCTTATTAGAAATGGCAGAAGGATATGGAGTAATAACAAAGCAAGGTCATAGATATGTATTGGGCGAGGAAGTGTTAGGGTTCTATAAAGATTTCAAAGATAATGATCAAGTATGGAATAAAATTCTACCGGAATTAGAAAAGAAACTAAAATCACATTTGAAATTTAAAAACGAAACTTCACAAGAAGTAAATGAATAATAATTTATCTATAGATTTTGAATTGTTTGAAAAAATTATTTTCTATAATTCTATTATGGATAATGATTATTTAGAAACAATTCTTGAATATATAAAACCTTCTTTTTTTAAAGATAAAAAGATAAAAAGGCTGTTTGAAGTTTTAAAGGATTATTATGAAGAATTTGATTGTGCTCCGAATTTAACAGAATTAAAAACTCATTTAATTACAGAGGATGATAAACAAGCTTTTAAGGAAACTGTATTATCTTTTCAGTCTTTGGATAAAAAATATAATAAAGACGTTCTTTTAAAAAACACCGAGAGATTTTTAAAAGAAAAGTCAGTTATAGATACAGTACAAAAAACATCTCTTAATTTACAGTCTGGAAATATAGACAGCACAAAAATATTAGATGATTTTGAAAAAGCTTGCAGTATCTCGTTAATTGAGAATATAGGATTTGATTATTTGGAATCCATAGATGAGCATTGTGAAGATTTGCAAAAAGTTTTCAAAGTTATTCCTACTGGTTGGAAGTGGCTTGATAATAAAATAGGCGGCGGCTTCATGTCAGAAGGACGAGCTTTGTATGTATTTTTTGGAGTCACAAACGTTGGAAAATCTATATTTTTAGGTAATATAGCAACTAATATTTTGAATCAAGATAAAACAGTACTATTAATTACTTTAGAAATGCCAGAACAAGTTTACGCTAAAAGAATATCTTCGCAGTTGAGTCAGATACCTTTTGATGGTCTTAGTTCTAGTTTAGTAAAATTAAAAAATACTATAAACGAATATAAAATTAAAAATAGAAAATCTAAATTAATAATTAAAGAGTTTCCACCAAAAGGAGTTTCCGTTTTAAATATTAAAACGTATATAAATAAATTAGTTAAAAAAGGTATAAAACCTGATGCTATTGTTGTTGATTATATTAACTTGATATCACCAAATACTTCAGCGTCTACTAATTCTTACGAATCAATTAAAACTATAACAGAAAGTTTAAGAGCTTTATCGTATACTTTTTCATGTCCTGTAATTTCAGCAACTCAAGCTACTAGAAGTGCAGTAAATTCTGGAGAATTAGATCTGGATAAAACCAGTGAATCTATGGGGTTATCGCATACTGTAGATGCTCAATTTTCAATATGGACTGAAGACGGAGATACTGATTTAGGAATCATCCATATGGGAATAGTTAAAAATAGATTTGGTCCTAGAAAACACACTACTATTTTAGGAATTGATTATCCAACGTTAACATTAAAAGAAATAGATGAAGATGGTATTTTGAAAGATAATTCTGATTCTAAAATGCCAAATATAACGGATGACATCGAAAAAGCTTTATTATGTGAAGAATCATCGGATTCTAATGATATAAGTCAAACTTTAAATAAATTAAATTTTTTATCTGATAATAATTAATATAGTGACTTTTTAATATGTTAGTGTAAATAATTTGGTGCATAGTAAAGCATATCATATTTTTACACATAAAGATTTAGACGGGGCGGTTAGTTTATTAACTTTTATCTGGTCGCATCCAGATAGTATTATTTCGTATGAAGAAATAACAAATCTGGAATTAAATAAGATAAAAGATTTTATTAAAAAAACTATTAACCCTCCTAATATATTAATATTAGATTTATCTATACGAGAAGAATTTATAAACGATTTAGATCATAGTTTCGTATCTATAATAGATCATCACGAAAGATCAATTCCATTAGCTAATAAATTTAAAAAAGCTAAAGTGTTTTTTAAAAATTTAACTTCTAATTCTTTATTAGTTAGAAAATTATATCAAAATTCTTCTCCAGAATTAACTGAAAACCAAAAAAAATTAATTTTATATGCGGATGATTATGATTGTTTAAGATTAAAATATGAACAATCTTTTGATTTAAATATTATTTTTTGGAATGAATTTAAAAACGATTTTTCAAATTTTATTAAAAAATATAAAAATGGATTTTTTGATTTCGAAGAAAAACAAAAAAGAATAATTTCAGAAATTAAACAAAAAATAAAAAAAGAAGTTAATAATTTAAAAATTTTTAAAGGTGAAATAAAAATAAATTCCGAGTATAAAAAAGCTTTGGCTATTTCCATAGAAAACTCAAATCCTTTACTGGTTGATTATTTAATATATAAATATGATTATGAGTTATTTATAATCATAAATACTAAAAATGAAAAGGTAAAAATAAGACAAAAAATAACAGATACCCCAATAGATTTAAAAAACTTTTGTGAAAAATATTGTGATGGTAACGCAACAACATTTTTAGGTGTAGGAAAACTAACACCATTATTTTTAGAATTGACTAAAAACTTTACTCCATTATGATAATAACATCTTCACAACAATTAGAAGAACTTTATAATCCGTCCGAAAAAATAAATATGGATGAATTTGAAGAATTAACACTTAAAGTTGGATCTTTTATATGCATTTCAAAAAGAAAAAAAATTAATTTTTTAAATCTATTAAAATTGATAATAGACGACAAAAAAACTCAAAAAATTTATTTCTCAATATTAGGAGAAAATAATTTACATTTAGTTTTGAAAGCGTATTTAAATTCTACTCCAAATTGTTATAAAAAAATATTCAGATCTAAAATGAATAAAAATGCAAAATATAACAGAACACCAAAAGAAAATATATAACATATATTTAAAAAACTCTAGACAAGGGAAACCATACAAATATAGAAAAGATTTTGATGAAATATCAGAGTATGTAAGTTTAAATTTAAAAAAATTAGATACTTTTTTTTCTAAATTTAAAAATATTAAGATAGAAGATTTTTTCGAATCTCCTAATTTAATATATGATAATCAACCATATCCAAAATTAGATTATTTCAATACTAGATCTGCTATAAGAGCTTATTCTATAAGTAGTAAACAAAAAGAAGATCAAAATCCAGAAAAACAATTTGATGATATTAAACAAAGTTTTTTGTTTATAATGAAATTTTGTTTACATCAAAAAATTGAAGTCGAAAATTATATAAATTATAAAACCGGATTAGTATATAGCTGGATGAATCACTATAGAGAAAGACAAATAAACATATATAGTTTAATGGAATTTTCTAATCTAATTAAAACTATAGACGAAACTCAAATAGATATTCTGGATATGTTTTCTAGTGACTTATCAAATAAAATAATAAAATTTAAAACTAGATATAATTCATCTCCTAAAACTATAGAGTTTGTTAAAAGGGGAACAGAGAAAATAAAAGATTACGTAAAAAAAGAGTTGCAAAAAAACAAATAATTGATATCATTAATTTCGATATGAGTAAATACACATCAACATTGTTCGAATCCTTGAAGGATTCGTTAAGCGCAAAAACAAACACGGAATCATCTTTTAAGGATTTCTTAAAATGTGAACCAGATAAAACATACGTAGTTCGACTACTTCCAAACCTAGAGGATAATTCAAAAACTAGATTTCATTATTGGCAGCATATTTTCGACAGCTGTGTAAGCGGGAAGAAAATTTCTATCCTCTGTCCAAATACATATGGAGAAAAATGCCCAATTGATGAATATAGATCCAAGGTTTGGGCTTCCAAGAATCAAGCATTAATTGAACAATCGAAACCACTAAGGAAGACTGAGAAATGGCTTTATAACGTTTACGTAATAAGCGATCCTACAAATCCAGAAAATAACGGAAAGGTTAAGATTTTGAATTCAGGAACACAGCTACAGAAAATAATTCAAAGTGCAATCGACGGAGACGATAGTCAAGAGTTTGGATTTAGAATTTTTGATTTATCTGAAAATGGTTGCAATTTAAGAGTTAAAGTTGAGAAGAATGAAGGTGGATATCCAACTTATGTAAGCTCTAGATTCATGTCTCCTTCAAAGATCGAAGGACTCGATGACGTAGATTCTATTTATGAATCCGTAAAACCACTAGATTCTTTCTTTCAGAGAAAGACATATGATGAGATTAAAAAACTCATGGATTTACACTTCTTCGGTAAAGAAGAATCAGAATCTACATCTTCTGTCATCGAAGAAGTCGAAGAAGACGAAGAACAGAATATCACCAAGTCATCTTCTGACGTTGAAGATAATAATCTATCAGATGAAGATCAAAGAATGCAAGATATTCTAAAAGATCTATAATATATGACTGAATCACAAGAAGACGCTTTGCAAGCAGCAATGCTTGCAAAGTTCGTCGGCTCAAGCCTCAATCAAATAGACTCTTTATCAATAGATAGAAGATCTGTACCAGCAAATAGATTAAACGTTAATGATTTTGTATCTAAAGTAACAAATTCTAATCCAAATCAAAATAGAAATAACGTATATAATCAACATCAAGCTAATAGCTCTGGATTTGCTGCTCCGCCACCGGAAGAAGTAATTCAAAGATTGATACCTGATCCGATTCCTAGATCATATTCTGATAATCAGCCGCAGATATCTAATCCGAATACAGTTCAAAATTCAGAAAAAATAGAAAATATTTTAGAAAATATTAATAAAAATTTAGAGCTATTAATTTCTCTCATAAAAAATGGATGACATTATTATACCCATTCCAAAAACATCATTAGAAAAGTTTTTAAAACCTATAAATAGAGCCTCAGACTCTTGTGTATTGAAAACTTATAAAAATTCAATGTATACAGTATGCACATCAGACGATAAATCTGTTATATTGTATGCATCATGTGATTTACCAGTAGAGATTTCAGATTTAAAACTTAATATAATTAGTATTAAAAAGTTTCTAACTGGTTTAGAATGTTTGGGTGATAATGGAGAATTTTCAATAGTTTTAAATAAAAACCATCTAAGATGCCAGAGTAAAAGCGATTTAGAAACAGAAAATATATTTTTTAAATATCATTTAGTTGATGATGGGATTATCACAGAATCAAGTGTTAACGTAGATGCTATTAAAAAATTAAATTTTGATACTGAGTTTGAAATACCAATACCCAAATTAAAACAAATAATGTCAGCATATTCATTTTCTACTGATGTTTCTAAAATATATTTTTATAGTAAAAATAATAGTATCTATGTAGATATAGATGATAAAACGATGAGTAACGTAGATAATATGACATTTTCAATTAATGATAAGTTTATAGGTGATCTTTTACATAAACCTATAGCTATTAAAATAGAAGTTTTTAAAAATTTAATATCTAGTAAACTCCCAGTTAAAGTAAAAATAAATAATTCTCATCAAGTTTTTGTTTTTCAGACTAAAGAACATCAAGACGTAGAAATAAAATATATAGTTTCCGCACTTGTTAAATAGAATATAAAATATAAATTAATTATATGGGTATTAATAAAATCACATCACTAAGTTATTTCATTAAACGTCTAAGGGATTCTGGATACGTAACTGATAAGTTATATTCGGATTATTCCAATTCGGATGCTAGATCATGGACCGTAATAGTAGATCCTAAAGGACTTTCTGTGTTTATAACATGTTTTAATAATCATAATTTTTTTGGAGAAGAATATTTTGCCATATATGATGGTGGACAATATATCCCAGACAATTTTAAACTAAAAACAAGTTCTATAGAAGTTGTAGTTGAATATCTTTCAAAATTTAACATAAATAATAAATCTCCATCATATTCTAAATAAAATGGAACCAAAAAAACAAAAATATAAAAGTAAAAAACAAACTAATATAAATTCATTATCTGGAGACAATAAAAATGATATTATTAGTGTTTCTACTATGATGGAAATACAACAAAAAGTTTTCGAAGAAATAGATAATTTAGAACTACAAAAAAGTTTATTAGATTGGGAAAAAAAACTTAAACAAAAACAAAAAATAGGAAAAAGAGATTTGTCAATACTAAAAGATACCATAAGTGAATATATGAATACATTTTTACTTTTTGGTTACAATTTAGATGATGACAGAGTTATAATTCAAAAATTTGAAAATCCAAGAGATAGAGATGCTATGATGGAATTTTTAAAAAATATATTTATAAAACAACAAAGTGAAAATTTTTTAGATTAATATGGACATAGAAGAAATTTGCAAACAAAAAATATTTAATTCAACGGTATTTAAATCAAATAGTTCTAAACTTTTAGATCCCGATTTTGATTTAAAGGGATTCGTTTGCGAAGTACTAAAAGTAGTAAACATACCAAATATAGATCCAGTTTTAAATGATCCGGAACCATTTTATACACCATCTCAAGATTTTTCAACATTATTAACTGTTGGTGATCCTAGAATGCCTTTAGGATTAGTGTTATCTGCATCATATATAAATTTCTTACCTAGAAATATAGTTAAAGTTGAAGCTATTAAATTAGGAGGAACTCAGATAATAGAAGGTATTATTTGTAATAGTGATGGAATACCAGTTAAAGAAACGACTTTAGATTCTTTTGCTGATAAAGATCCAAAACAAAAAGAAATATACGTAAGAGGAATTTTAGAAAATCCGGATCTTAAAAAAATCTATCCTCAATATAATTTTTACGAATCTATATGTTTTGAACAACCCCCAATTACAATAGCACCTTTACTAAAAACAATAGATCAAATCGAAAATCTACCCCCGTTAAATATTATTGCACATAGCAAAGAATATAATGATTTATTTTCATACTCATATCAAGTTGATATGTGCTCAAAACCACTAGATTTTAATACTATATTAGATATAGAATCAACAGCACAAGAATATCAAAATTTTACAAATGAAATGTTATCTTTTGGTAAAAAACAAAATACATTATATTTTATAGAGTTCTTAAAAAGATTTTTTATAACAAGAGGTTGGAAAATATATTTAAATAAATTTGAAGTTCCTCCGGTATTTTTTATAGTTGCATCTAAAAACAATTCAAAAATTTATTTAAAATATTGGTATGATCAACTTGATAATATATCTGTGTTATTAGGAATTGATACTATAACTTCAAATATTTCTAAAACTGGAATATCAATGGATGCTAAATTAGCAAGAACTGTGGTTGATCCATTACCAGATTATAGAAAGATAATGAAAAGTTCGGAATTACAAGAAACATTCTATAAGTACGTTTTAGAAAATTATTTATTATAGTATCTTATAATAAATTATTCGCATTCAAATAAATTAAATGTAGGTTCTGGTATTAATTCTCCATCTGGAGTAAACTTAACTGGTGCGTCTACATAATCCTTATCACCAAAAGCATTATCAGAATTTATACCATATGATTGATTTCTTTTTATTCTAGCAGCTCTAATTCTAGATGCATTTCCGAATGGAGATCCTCCACCTCCACACGGTCCTAAATCTCCCAAGCTAGGATAGTTACCAGTTTGATTACCCATACCAGTAGCTCTAGCAGGAGTAGGAATAACGGAAGGTTCATCCCGTGAAGCCGTCGCCGCCGCAGCACTATCATAACCAAGCATTCTAGGCATTATATAACTATGAGAATGTTGATCCCCCGGAGATCCATGATTATGAGTGTATGTATAAATCGGTATCATAGAAGGTGTTACGAAAGCAGTACCATTTAATGAACTTATTCCTCCATAACTACATGTTCCAAATCCATAAACCGTAATTGGCATATATGTAGTATAATCATATATCATCGCATATCCAGTCGGTAAAAAAGTATTATCAACAACTTGACTTATTTGTGCAGTTGAATATGTTTCTTCAGTAATAGTTTTAATAAAATCTGGACGCAATATTGCCAATAAAAGACTAACAACTGGAATTCTTTCTATATTTTTCCAAATTTTATCGAACACATCCATCGTAGTAGCATCCGGTTTTATTGGATTATTCCAATTTGATCCGGAATGTACATTATGTGGAGAACTAGATAATGTGGTTTGTGTATTTTCAATTGGTGTTATTAAATGATTACATTGAATACCCCCATCCATTACGATTGAACCTTTAACTGCTAGATCTGCTTTTACGCTTAATTTTCCTCCAACCCAAACTCTATCAGATTCTAAACATATCGCATCACCATCTGCTTGCCTAGCTTCTATGACTACGTTTGCTCCGGATATTATAGTTTTATTTTTAGATGCCATCACTAATTCACCTTCAGTCGCATTAACTAAAGTTGTAGCTCCTACCAATGCAGCTTTTCCAGATGTTTCTATAGTATAACCTCCAGACCCAACCGTTACATTATAACGCTGTCCTATATCCCAAGTTTTACTTCCGGCCAATAAAGTAGGAGGACTATATATAGCTCTTTTACATGCTCCAGCTGATGATGGAATTAAACACCAGTCTGGCTTCCCCTTTACTAATCCTGTAATTATAGGATTCTTTTCTCCAAAAGAAATTACTTTAGATTCGTTTCTAACTAATCCAATTTTTGTTATATAATCTGAAGAATAAGTTTTGATATGACTTTCTGCTGGTATTTGTTTTTGTAATTTTTCAATTTGTTTTTTATTTTTTTCGTATTCATCAGCAGCTGCTTTATTTCCTTGTTGTATTGCATAAAGAGGAGATGATATGGATCCATTTTTACAACCACTACATCCGCACGAACCTCCAGTTAATGCGGCTATTATTATATCATCAAGAAAAAACCCCAATACGGTTCGCAATACTGCTTGCGCCTTTTCCATTAAACTACCAAATGAAGAATTTGGTTTTATATTAAAAAGTGCATTTATATATTTAAACGCAGTATTAACCATTGTGGAAGCTCTATCTATGTCAACTTTATTTGTTCCACAAACAGGGCATACAATTTTTTCATCATTCTTTGCGTTTTTTTCTATTTCTTCTACGCATTTATTATCTATCTGACTTGTTATTTTTTGTAATTTTTGAGCTGCTTCTACAGTTTTTTTATCGTGCGTTCCACTAATATAGTGATGAGATCCTCTTATAGTTTCATATTTGTCTCCGTAATAATAATATTGGGCGTCATTACCTACAAACTTATAATAATTAGCGGTAATATAATCAGATTTATCACTTGTTGTTTTGGATATTATTTTTCCTCCTCTAAAACTAATAAAAGATTTATTTTTATCCTGTAACTGAATGAATGAAGTATCTTCAGGGATAAAAGATCCGAACTCGTCTTTCCTTACTTTATTACAAAATACTAAAGCTCCAGCTTCATTTCCTAATCTACTTTTTTCATATGACACATCTTGAGTTATTGTCGGTGGAACCAAACCTCCACTTAAATTTTGAAAAATACTAGTATCAACTGCAATCATAATATATATTTAGTTTTTATATAAAAAATACAACTATATATAGGTATTAGATGGTTCTATAAAAGCACCAATAACTATAGGACTTAAATGATTTCCATCCAAAAACATAACATATGCTTTTGCTCCCACTTGAGGAGCACTTATAAATCCAATAGAGCTTCCCGCATTTCCAATATACGACGACCCATCCCCTGAGGAGCCGTTAAAATCTGTACATATTCTTGGTACTAGTTCTGGTGGTTTGGTTACTACTATGGGATCAGTAGATGGTTGCATTTCCGGAAGAGGAGTTTCAAAATCAATTCTCTCTATTTCAGATGAAAGAGTCCCTTGGCGATTATTAATACCATTAGCTTTTTGAGCTAATTTTTCAGATTCTATATTGTTTTTAGCTATTGTAAACCATTTTGGTTCAGAAACTAACGATTTAATTTCTGGTTTATCAGTAACTTCATCTGCTGATCTTGGCCATCCAACGTGAAGATGATCGCCTTCCCAGTATATTTTAGAAACCCCAGGCTGGTTAGCAAACCAATTAAGATATGCAGCCTTAGTTTGGTCTGTTATTGGGTTTTTATTTTTATCTAGAGCACTAATGTCTAATGCAAGACCACCTTTAGCGTAAGGACCACTTTCATTTTTATTATTATCGGGATAATGAGCACTACCAGCACTATGACCAGTTGATTCAGCCGCGCCGGATATCCTAGCATCCGGAAAATTAGAAAGAAAATGCGTTGCGTTATTATATACAGATGAATTTAAATTAGCTACATTTGTTCTATTTGGATCGGGAGTATTTAAATTTTCTAATGGAATTTCATCAGTTGGTGTACTTGGTGATTCTCCATCAAGATTCAAATACAATGTATCTGATTCTGATTCTACTTCTGTAGGTATTGGGGTTGGATTGTTGTTATTATCAACCGGAGCACCAGTTCCACCACCAAAAAATGGCATAGCTACTTCAGCCCAAGGTAATACATCAATTAATCTTTGAGTTATTTCAGGTGTAAAAACATCAGAATCCAAAGTTCTAAATCTTATATTTTTATTAGATTCATTCCAACCGGAATATAAAGTATTTGTCAAATGAGGAATATATACTTGAACTCTTCCTTTTTGCTTTGGGTCTTTATTATTTACAACAAGTCCTATATAAATATTATTTAAAGATGTAGTCATTTATATTATGTAGCTGGAAGTCTTTGTTGATTAGGATTTATGCTATCCGTTAATCCCTCATCTTCATCTGGCTTTGCACTATTAATATTTTTATTAGATTTAAATGGATTTATAGAATTTAAAAAATCACCAGCACCAGCTAAATCTTTTGGTAAATCAGTTTGTAATCCTTTGAATTCTTTAGTTAATATTTTGAAGTTTTGTTTTAAATTAGCTCCTATATCATATGGATCTTTTGGATTTCCTAAAACATCTTCTGTTCCACCATTGTAATAATTAGCATCCATCAAATCATTAACATCCGGTATACTAGAATCATCTGAATTGTATCTCTCCCAAATTGATTTAGCTTTACTCATCACATCACTTAGAGGAGTAACGCCAGAAGAATATTTAGAACCATATTTTTCAACTAAAGCTCCGACAATATCTCCTTGTAGAGCAGTATTTATATAAGATAATCCAAAATTAGCCAAATTATCAGATATAAATCCTTCGGGATCTTCCCCGATACTATTAAAATTATCTATATATTTTTTAACGTCTTCCGGAAGAAATGCTGCTAATGTAGTAAATGGATTTTGTATAAAATTAGAAGTAGTATTTACATAGGTTTGAATGGTATTTAAATAATTTAACCACGGACCACTTGCGTTAAATAAAGAAGTAAAGAAATTTATATCATCTAAAACGATTTGAACTGTATCTAGTATTAAACATAACAAATCTAAAGGGATGATTTGATTTATGAGATTTAAAAGAAATAATTTTATATTATTTATTATTATATTTATAGTGGCGTAAACTTTTCTTATTAGTTTAGTTAACTGTTTATAAAAATCATTTATTAAAGTGTTTAAAGTTCTAACTACACCATTTATTAAATTCATAACTCTTCTGATGGAACCAAAAGCACCAGTAGGCATTGATAAATAAGATCTAGTTCTTATAGTATTACAAAATTTTTCCAAGCTATTAACAGATCCGGGTGCTATTTTTTCCATAGCATTAGTAACTAAACTTGGAGTAAACCTATTAGGTCCAGTCATAGCGTTATTATCTCTCCTATCTCCATTAGCTTCGATGTTTCCAAATTGTCCAATACTATCAAAAGATCCTTTACTATACGCTGGAGTTTTTTTTAAAATTTCAGTTAATTGTGGTATATTTATCATTCTTTGAAAATCTTTTATAAAGATTTCATCCGCTACATATTTTTCACCATTAACTTGTACTGTCATTACATTATTATCAAATCCTTCAGTTAAAAAATGTAAAAGAAGAAGATATTTTAATCTATTTAAATCAGTAAATTGATGCTTTATTCTAGCTAATTCTCCACCTAAAATGTAAGGTAAAAGATTTAAATTTGTTTTTGATTCTAATGATCTAATTTCTTTTTTTAATTCATTTAATTCTTCTTTTGATTGTATTACTTTAGAAGAAGGTGGTTCGACGCGAGATTTTTTAACTTTAGGTAAACCTGTTTCTTTAATGTCTTTCCCTACTGACTTAGGAGTAGTTTCTTTTTTTGTATTTTTAGCCGAAACTTTTTGAATTGCCATATATAAAAACTTATCAAAATGTTCTATTTTTTCATTCTTTTGTTGATTTAAATAGTTTTATATAATATAATTTTATATAAACAAATATGAAATATCCATTAATTGGAATATCGGGAGCAGCCAGATCAGGAAAAGATACTTTATGCAGAGCTTTAATTAGATTTTTTAAAACTAAAGAAATAAACTCTCGAAGAGTTTCTATAGCTGGAGATATAATTAAAAATGATTTAAAAAATTTAATATTCAAAAAGATAGGATTAGATACATTTACTGAACATACAAATGATAAAAAAATACTAAGACCGCTTCTAGTGGAGTATGGAAAACTAATGAGAACGAGTAGTGAAGGAAGATATTTTATAGATAAATTTCAAGAAAAAGATAATATAATAACTATTATACCAGATATAAGATATGCAGAATTTAAAAATGATGAATTAGATTGGATTAAAAACGAGAATAATGGATTTTTAATTTTTATAAATCACGAATATATTAAAGATGCTAATATAACAGAAAAAGTTAACAATAAAATTATTAAAAAACAATCAGATTTTAAATTAAAATGGTCAACATTAAACGAAAAAAATCCAATAGATATGCAAAAAATAAATGATATAGCAGAAAAAATTGGAAGTTTATATCTTAATAATTACCATTTACCAATCGGACAAACCGATGCCTTTAAATAAGTTTTTATAGCCATGTTACAACCACATTTTGAACATTTCTGAGAATCTTTTATAAAGAACTCACAAGAATTACATATATTTTTTCTACTTTCTATTTCAGAATTTTCAGATGTAATGGGATTACCTTCAGAAAAGCTTTTTACGTTTTTTATAAGATCTGATCCTAAATTTTTTGCCATCTGAAATGGAGAAGGTAACCTCTTATTAGAGGATTCTAATGTTCTAATTTTATTTTGCTGTATCATTTTTCTAAGATTATTTTTATCCATATTAATATATTTAAACTAATAGTTTTTATCTTCAATATCCCAAAGCTTAGAAAAAGTATCAATTTTATTTGCTACCACTTCTGTTTTATAATCATTTTTTGTAAAAAGATGAGTTACAGAAGTTATTAACCATTGACCCAAAAACCTATCATTAAATGGATTTAAATCTCCAGAATTTATACTATCAACAAATATAAACTTTCCGGGTGTTCGGCACGTTAATCCTTTTTGCTGAAAAGACAACGTTTGATTTAAAAATAAAAAATCTCTAATCATTTGAATTGATGGTACATTTTCATCTATATAAGGATCAGCTGAAAATTTATTATTAATCATTAACCCGCTTGATTTTGTTTTATTTATATTTGTTAATATATGAGGTTTATTATTAACATTTTGAGGTGTAAAATTATATAAAGTTGCTTTTGACATTTCTTCAATTTTTTTTATGGTATTTTGTATTGAATTTGGTTCAAAAACTATATTAAATTGTCCATTTATAGTATCAAAATAATGTAATGGAGAATTTATCATTCTACTAGTATCGTCTACTGGAGCCATAGGAGAAAATTTATAATTTGAAATTCTAGAATATCCAGATATTAAATTATTTCCTTCTTCTTCATCTTTATTTTCATCTAAATACGCTCTAGGTACATATGGTAATATATTGTCGTTATTAGCAGAATTTTCATCCAATATAAGTCTTTCTATTTGTTTATTAGAATTTTCTAATATTTCAGTTAATGAAATTAATTCAAAATATTTATTTACACTACTTCTTCCAAATTCTAAAAATACAGGATCATTATTATCACCAACGCAACGTGAAAGTAAAAAATTTATATCATCGATTACGTTAAATTGCGCAGGAGAAACATAAAATTTATTTACTGCATCTTTTGGTCCTAGATTCCAATTATAAATATCTCCAAGTTTTATATTAGGTTTATCTATACTTGATTCTTCAGTAAACCCTACCGTTATTGATTTTTCATTATTCTGAGAAGCAAACTTTATTAATTCAAATAATGCAACATTTGCACTTAAATTTCGAAGGGACTCATCTCTTTCTATATCTTCTCTTTTTATTGTGGTTCCTTCCATGTTTAAAGCGGCATACGTAGTAGACCATTCTATATTTTTTTCTAAAAATATTTGATATCTCTCATCTACAAAATAATATCTTTTTAATTTATTTTGCATATTATCGGAAGGGAGATCTTCTACATCATATATAACTAAATCATAAGACATTTCCCATTTTAATTTATCTTTAAATTCATCATCATTTTCATCTACTGGTATTATTCTTATGTGAATTTTATTTCTACCATCATTTCTATCTATATATAGATGTTTTGTTTTTTTATTATTATTATTTAAAAAATCTCTTTGTGTTATTTCAAACGTATTATTTAAGACGATATTTCCAGTAACCCACCAATTAATTAATGTTTCGTTTATAGTTAAAGAATCAACTATAAAAGCTGGAATTGGAACTGGATCCTCTATTAAATTATAAAAATATATTTCAATAATATATTTTTCATTATTTATTTGATGTGCAAAAAAACTTTTGTCTAATTTTTTCTTATCAGCCATATTAACAATTTCTAGAAGAACTATTTATTAACATATCTATATGCAATTGATTAAATGAAAAAGTAGCGTTACACGTAATCTCGTTTCCTTCTTGATTTGAAAAAATAATTTCACTTAAAGATGTAGGGAAAACATCTTTATAATTAAAACTTATTATTTTATTATTATATTCATCCAATCCAAATATAGAAAATCTAGTAGTAAAATCTGACATAGGAGATGTTATGTTTGGTATCTCATCTCTTAGTATCGGAACGTTTGTAGCGTGAGTTAACTCACTACCACCTTCTTTATAATCATTAAATAAATTTAACCAATTCCAAATTAACCAGTAGTTATAATAAGAATTATCAATTAAAAATTTTACAGTTAATGGGTTATATGCTGGTCTACTTAAACTAGATGCTTTATATACTTGTCCACCATATGGTATATCAAGATCTGGAATTTTTACGTCTGGAACTGGAGAACCATATATTGTTATCTGTAAAGGATCTACTAAAAATTTACCTTTAAAATCATTATCATATTTATTTTTTAATGCTTTTGGTATATCTATAATTAATAGATATTTATCATTTCTGGATCTATTCAATGATGATTGATACATAATTAAAAAACAATAGGATAAAAAGTTTCACTTATATTTACTTTTTCTTCACTTGGTTTTATGTCTGTTTGCTTATGTTTATCTCCCCATTTTAATAACCAAGACATTAATTCGTTAGAATCTTCTGTAGTTGGTGCTTCAGGATTAAATTTTCCAACGTGGGAATAATTAGTGTTAACTTGAGTATTAGTTTTTTTAAAAGAAGTTGTTTTACCTTCAAATAATGGACTTTTTTTAATTAATTCTGAATTATCAGTTAATGGTGTAATTTTTAAAGGTCTACCTTGATCATCGACATCTCCAATTATATAATATTTTTCAGCAACAGAAGGATCTAATATAAATAAAGCCCAAATCATTGACATTACTCTATCGTCTCTATCAGTATCTTTTCTTTTACTAAAAGTAAAATTCGGAAGTTTAACAAACGTTTCAAGTTCTAATAAGGTATCTAAATCATTATAATTTACTGCATTTAAACTATTCGACCAATATCTAAAATTTACAACTCCTTTATATTTTGTATTAGTATGATTATAAATACCTAATCTATTTTCTTTATTGTAAAATTTACTACCTTGTATATCGTATGAAACGATAGATTCATAATTGTGAGTATGATGTAATACATCCAATACTTGTTGTCCATTATTATTATTCTCAACCAATACAGGTGGTCTACCCCAATCTTCTAAAATACCCATTAATCTAGTTCCAAAATGATAAGGACTTATTGAGTTAGATGCGAATACTGCAACTTGTTCTATTTTAGTTAAATCCTGTATGTTTAATATTTGAGCAACTGTATTACTTCTTCCTATTCCTTCTCCAACATCCACTCCAACTACATACACACCATCTGGAGATGGAGTAGAATATATCTTATAATATCCATCATCCATTACGTATATAGGATCTCGACATTGCGATTGTAATGATTTTAAAAGATCAGCATCTATAGCAGTTTTACCCGGTTCATGGAATTTATTACAATATTCTTGTTCAAAATCATCCATGTTATTATTCAATAGACTTAAAGTTTCCTTTTTCCATTCTTCATCTCTACCGGGAACATCATACCAATTAACAGTTTCTAAATGCCAAGAACTTTTTTCTTTTTGAGATTCTTTATATAATTCATAGAATTTATTGTCAGTTCCATTTGGAGTCGATATAACTACAATTTGTGATTTTTTAGATGATGAAATAATTGGGATAGCAGATTTCCAAAGTTCTTGCATGACTTCATTTGGACAATGTGCCATCTCATCAATAATTAAAAGATTTGATGTACTTCCTCTAGGACCAGAAGAAGAAGAAGTACTGACTTTTATTTCTGAATCATTTCCAAGTTGAAACCCGTCTTTTCTCCAAGACTTAACACTAGGCTTCATCCATACTGGGAGTTCTTCAAACGACATTCTTATTCTTGAAAATATTTCTTTTGCGGTTGATTCTTTGTTAGCTACAATAGTTATTCTCTTATCGGCTTGAAAACAAACCATCCATAAAGCATAAATAGTTATCGTTGTAGTTTTTCCAGATTGTCTACTCGAAAGGATAATATTAAACCTATTATCTCTAAACGCTCTTAATAATTTTTTTTGATATTTATATAGCTCTATTTTTTTCTTTCCATCATCTATTGTATTTATAAAGAAATAATTCTCAGCAAAATGTAATATATTTTTTGCGCATTTTTCAAACTCCTCTATTAACTCTGGAGTCCATTTAATTTGTGCTTCATTTTTTAATAAATTTTCATTTCCTTTATAATAAGAAGCATCAACTACAATATCCTTCTCATCTATTTTTGAAAAATCAATTCTATTATTTTCTTCTTTTTTCTTTCTTCCCATGATATAAATATTTAGTAGTAAAATGAAAAAAATAAATGATTCTCAAGAATTTAAAAAAATTAAAAACGGAGATTCGATATATAAATATGCATCAACTTGGTTAATATATAAAACTGATATTATAAATAAAAAAAGTATTTGGAATAAAATACAAAACATTTTTAAAATCATACAAAGTAATAATGAATTCAACGCGTTAACCGCAGAACAAATAGATAAATTTTTCTTCAAAAGACCGGAAATAGATTTTGAAATTAATTTTTTTTCAGATTTAATGTCTAAATGTTTAGTTTTTAAATATAAAAATAAAATATATTGTTACACTTATAGTTTATTAAAAAGAAAAAACGGAAGAAAAATTTTCGTTAGATTTTATTTTGATTATGAAAAATTTATAAATGAATTTGAAATTAATTATTAAATTGTCTATTTAATTCATTAATTATAAACCATATATATTCAGATTTTAAAAGTTTCAACTTAGTACCCGGATTTGGTATTTTAGTCGCATCTTTAATATTATTATATTCGCAAACTATCCACCACAAATCAATTGTATTATAATATTTATAAGATATATATAACCATGTATCTTTTGGTTTAACTATATATTCTTCTTCTATAGATGTATCATTAGCAGGAATTATATTTATATTTTTTAAAAGATTATAAAATTTAAATTTATTATCGTCTTCATATAAATTGAAAAATCTTTCATATCTATATATAGACATATTTTTTATATTTGGATTTTCTATTTTATTACTCATTTATTCTATTTGGATAGGTTCAGTTTGCGTGGGTGCGTTTGGATTATAATTTCTTGGAGGTAATGTTCCGGACACATCGCCTTGTATCGGAACCCTTCGTCGATCGGATTCATCGAAAGCTTGTTGTGCTGCTGAATTATCGGTTTGTGGTGCAGTAGAATTTTTATCTTTAGCTTCTCCTCTAACAGAACTGGAACCAGAGTTTGAAGTTACTTTTATTTTATCTCCACCCATAGCCCCTAAAAAAATATTTGCGCTTTGTGGTAGTAATTCAGTAAAAGATATTGTTACTTTGTATGCTTCTGGAATCAAAGCGTTATCTATTCCATATTTTTTAAGTTCGGAAACTCTTCTTGTTGTTCCTATACTTTCAACTTTTAAATCTGAAACATAAGCAACTGGCATATATATACCACCTATTGCTTTAGCATCAACCGTATAAATTTTTGGAGGTATATACGTCATAATAGAAGTTCTATTTTTTAAATTTTGATATGTAAAAACATTTATAAAACTTAAATTTGTATATATATCTTCTATATCACCAGTATTATATAACGGAAAAGTAATAGGTAATGTTTGTCTTGCAGTATTATCGAATTTAAATAATTCTTCTAAACCCCAACCGGGACTTAAATATCCCATTCCAGTATTTATTCCAATTCCAACTAAAGAAGAAATTAATCCACCATCATTATTATTAGAACTGTCTTTTTTATTACCGGAAGACACTAAATTATTAATAGCTTCATTTACTCCACTTTGAACTGAACTCCATTGATTTTGTACTTGCCTTATAGTATTTCCATTGGATACTAAATAAGGAAATACATAATTAAATCCGGTTGGTTCAGATTTGTATAATTGAGAATATATATCCAATCCTTCATTCGAAAATAAATTTTTACCTTGCTCTAATAAAGTTAAAATTGAATTCGTAAAAACGCTATATGAGAGTTCTCTTTCTTGAGCATATATAGCTGGAACTTCTTCTGCCTTACCCCAATTTTTCCATTTAAAATTATTTAAAATATCTATAACTGAAGATTTTGAACTCAGTTTGATATAAGAACCTGATATATTAAGTTTTCCGAACTTAATACTTTTAGAAAAAGTTCCCGCAAATTTATTAGATGCTATTCCATTCATATTATACTACTTTTAGTTGGTTTGCCGATGAATAATAATTCATTCTATTTATCCAATTACTATCTCTTACTGGAGACATTAAATATTCTTTGTTTGAATTCCCAGATTGAGTTACTGTGGAATTATTTACAACAACAGAAGATTGATTATTTTGATTTTTTATTAAAACAGATAATTTACTGTCAACGCTAGACATGACATCAAAAAGATTTTTTAATCCTTTATCTAAAAATCCATTTGGTTTAGCACTAAAAGTTACATCTTCTGGATTTGTAGATTTTACAGTTTTACCATTAAAAATTTTAACTTCTCCTCTTTCTTCATTATCATCAACCTTTTCTTCTGGCCATTCGAGTTGTCCGCCTCGTGGATTTATTTTCCCGCTTTCATCGTATTTCGGAATAATTCTAGGAGTTGGTTCTTTTGGGCGATTTTTAAAATCTTCATCTAATTTTTTAGCGCGGTCCAATTCAGCTTGTACTCTCTCCTGACCTCTTTTTGTTGCTTTTTCTCCGCTTTCTTGTGCATAGGTATCTTGAAGTTTTTCTAGTTCTTTTTGTCTTTTATTTAAAAATTCTAAATCTTTTTCGGCTTGCATTCTATCCGAATCGAGTACGCCACCAGAATTTAATTGTTCTGTTTTTTTGCGCATTAAATGTTTATTCTCAAAAATTTTATTTTTTAAATCTTTGCTAGATTCTATAGCTGGTATTTCTTCTACAGCAGAATCTATTCCAAAGAAAGGAGCAACAATAGATTTTAACCAATCAGGCATACCAGAAATTATTTTCTTACCTAATGCTTTATATAAATTACCGAATGTTATTTTTTTATTTCCGCGAGAATCTGTAGATACTCCTTGTTCATAAAAAGGTAATAAAAATGAAGATAAAATGGAAAACGGAGTTCCTTCCATAGCTTTTAATGAGCTTATAACATCTCCCGCATTACCACCTGACATCATAGCATAAGAAAATTTAACATACGCTTCTGCTCCTTTAACTATAGAACCAATTAAAGGTATTTCTTTTATAAAGTTATAAATTGCTGGTCCTATATTTTTTAATATATTTAATTTACTTTTTTGTTGTTCTTCTGGTGTTTTACCTTCTGCTTTATAATCTAAAAAACCATTTAATACTGCCGCACCAATAGAAAGTCCTATTCCTAAAGGTGCTAGAGGACTAAACTGTAAAAGGCTGCCTATACCACCAACTACGTCTATTAAAGATCCTATATAATCTCCTTTTGTATATCTATCATAAGCAAAATAAAAACTAATTAGTGCGCCTATTCCCGGAGCAGCTTTTAATGCTACTAATCCTAAACCTCTAAATAAATTTCCAGCTATACTAGGTAGTAATGTTTTAATTCCTACTTTTGAAGCTGCTTCAGCCCCGCTTCCTATTACTGCACCAACTCCACCTTTAAAAAATATACTTAATGATGTTTCTAAGAAGTTACCAAAAGTTTTAGAAACAATACCAAAAAGACTCAATCCACTAGTAGTAAAAAATTTACCTATTCCTTCTACTATACCCATAAATTTATCTAAAAAATCAAGTTTAGTCCCAAAAAAATCTTCTAACCAAGGTTTTACATTATCACTCCAATTAGCAGCTAATAAAGTAGCTCCAACACCACCTAATAATATAGTAGTTAGAGTACCAAGAAGACCATCAAAAAAACCACTACCCGTTCTTTTATCTAAAATAATATTATTATCTTTAGAAATCTCTTCTGCTTTATTATTTTTTTCTACTACTTTATTTAAATATGTATCAAATAATCCGTCTACATATGAAGACGTTTCTTCTGAAAATTTTATAGTAGTTGTTTTTTCACCTAAAGTTTTCTGCTCACTTAAATTTTCATCCTTTTTAGTTGTAGAACTTTCTTTAATATTAGAAGTATTTTCATCGTTTTTAACTGTTGAAGTTTCTCTAAGATTAGAGATTGAAGATAGGTTGCTTAAATCATCTATATCTTTATTTGCTTTTTTTAAAGATTGTTTTAGTTTTGATTTATAATCTTGTAAATCTTTTTTTAATTCATCTACGTTTCTAACTGTTTTTGATAATCCTAAAGGATCAAAAATTCTTTTAATATCTTCTGTTTCTAAAGATCTTAATTCCTTTTCAAATTTATTTAAGAATTTAGATTTAAACGTTTTTCTTAAATCATTTAAATAAGTTTCATCTTGCCCAAAAAAGATTTGATTAATAAATGATTTTGCATCTACCGTTCCGTTAAATTCTAATTTAGATAAAACTTCTAAAATATCAGACATATATTATATACTTATATGTCTTAATCTTTTTTGATTATCAATTCAAAAACAATAAGCTGTCAATGTTTATTATTTTTGAATAGTCTTCAAACTCAACCTTTAATATATCATCCGATAATGTTTTCCATTTAGAAACATTTTCTAATATTTTTTGCATTATATTACTAGGTAATTTTTCTATTATTTGAACCTTTTGTTTTGGAATCAAAGCCATAAAAGATATTTCCTTATCACAAATCCAAATTTCATTTATATATTTTGTGGTTTCTGAAATAAATGCTTCAGTAATAATATCTTGAACATCCTCTTGAGTTTTAACTTGGTCTGCTTTTTTATTATTTTTAGTAAATTCTTTATCAAATTCTAATTCAGTTTTTATAGTAGGATATTTTAATAATATTTTTATACTATTTTTTTCATTTTTAACTTCTACTATTTCATCTTTTGGAATATTGCATATTTTAAACTTTTCTAAAATTTCATTCAAATCAAAAGATTTATTTATTTTATTTTTAGAATCAAATACAATATTTAAAGTTTCAGATATTTGTCTTCTTAATGTTATGGCTATAGACGCTTTATCTAATATATAAAGATTGTCTATAAAATTTTCTTCTACGTCGTCTATTATATTATTTTTTAAAATTTCATAAAACGAATTAGTAAATCCCGTATTATATACAGAATTATCTATAGCAACTCCCAATAATTTTTTTTGTTGCTTTGCATCCATTTCTTTAAATTTTATTGTTTTTTGTTTTGATGGTATCCAAACATCAACAGTAAAACTTTCAGATACAGAATTTACTAGATTTAATGCTTCATTAAAATTAATTATATTATCGTTCATTTTTATTATTTATTTGACATTTCGTTGAATTCAATCGCTAAATCTTCTAATGACTTATTGTTACCAACTTGTGATTCTTCAGAATTATTAGATTTATTATTTTCACTTATTATAGAAAAATATATTTTTCTTTCGTTTGGAGACATATTTAATATATAAGACGCATCCATTCCACTTCCGGATAATGTGTATATTTCTTTATATATAGATTTTATATCAAATGAGAAAAATATTTTAATAAACATTATAAAATTTAAATTGTAAAAATTAAATTTATAATCTTTAAAAAAATCTATAGATAAAAAATCTTGATCTATTAATAAGTTTGATATTTCTAAAATTTTATTTTCTATTTTATTTACAACTCTAGATGTTAATGAGTTTAAAACTTCTTTTTTTTCTTCTATTGAAAAATTTTTAAATGAAATTTTATTATTATTTATTTCTATAAAATCTATAAATTCATACATTATTTCATTTATAAAATTATAATTTAAATTACTTTTATTTAAAGCATTAAAAAATAATTCTATAGAACTTATAGATGGCCATTTTAAAAAAACTTTAAAGTTTTTTTCTTCTATTATATTATTTTTAGTGCTAAAAATATATTCATTAAAATCCAATAATTTCTTTATAAAATTATTTAGATTTAAAATTATTTTTTTCTTAGAAAAATTCTCATCATCCTGATTTATAGTCAATTCTAAAATATTACCATTACTAATACATCTTAATTTTGTCATAAATAAAACATATTCAATAATATCTATAGTTTTAAAATCTTCATAATTTTTAACACAATTAGATATTACATCTAACGTTGATAGATAAAATTCATACAAATCAGAATGAGAAGTTTGTAACGTTAAATTAACTTTAGATAAATATATTTGTTGTTCCGTAGTAATTTCTTTAAATTTTAAATTTATATTACTATAAGGAAGATATAGTATATGATCAAAATATATCATTAACTAATTATTTAAGATTTAACATAAATCTAGTATTTGAATCTGATATACTATAGTTATCATAACAGAAAGAAACGTTACTATATTTCATTCCATCCTCTGCATATGAATATGTCTCGCCTTCAATAGAAATAGGAGCAACATTAAAAAATCTATAAACTTTTCTTATTTGCATTTTATTATATTGTCCAGCTTTAGCTAACATTACAATATCAACATTATCTAATTTAACTCTTTTTGGTGAGTTTTTTTCTCTAGCCATTAATCCGTAATATCCTACAGAAATTATCCAAGGTCTAATAACTAAATCTAAAAAAGAAGCATTTGTTTCTAACATAGTAATGCTTAAATTATCTGGCTGAGATCTAGCTGATGCAGTAGTAGGAGCTTGATATCCACCATAAGATAAACCATCATGCGATGCCGATATCGTTTCTTTAGGTAAAACGACTTGTTTTGCAAAAACACAACCCGTTAGACTAGTTTCAGAATGATGCAATCTATTACTAGTTAAATATAAAGAGCCATCACTACTTAAATTCCAACTACTTTGATTTTCTAATTCGTTTAATTTTGGAGTAAAATTGGAAAAGAATTTATTTCTTTTTAATGGATCTAAATTAAAAGATATAAACCATTGACTAGCTAATGCTAATCCAGTAGGCCATTCTCCCAGTAAATCTAAATAATATGAATAAGGACTTTTATATCTTTCTAACATATTATTTTAGAAAAATTAATTTGTTTAAGATGAACCTAATCTCCAATATTGATAAGCTATAGTTGCTTGTTGAGTAATTATATCTCCAGCGGTAGTGACATCTAAAGTCATATCTCCTGTATTTACACAATATGCTCCAAAAAGAGTATATGTTCTTAATGGATTACCTTTTTTATCTATTAGAGTTAATATTACTTGATTGCTTGAATCTTTACTTGGAATGTTATATGACCCAGTACTTGTAGCATCATCAAATACAGATTTTGTCCAATCTTCAAATTTTCTTCTTATTGAAAAATTTTGAGGAATTCTAAAAGTTATATTCCAACCATTTGAATTAGGATATTGTGCTGTTCCGGGAACGTTAAATTGTAATCCCATAAACGGAACTTGAATATTATTAATAGCTCTACCAGGTAGAGTTGTAGCCGTAGCATACATTAATTCGTTTATGTTAAATCTAGAACCTCCCAAAGCAACAACTCTAAATAAATTTTGTCTAGCAAAATCATTTATAGTTGCTGCGTTATAGAAGTTTTCTATTCCAGTTGTTTCGAGTAATCCAGCCATATATTATATACTTATCTAAATTTATCTACAATTATCCAATTATTTCAGAAAAAGTAACACCAGTTCTTGTTCCGATAAAATCTGCCAATATAAACTCAGCTGTTCTAACTGGTTTGATATATATTGACACTTTAAGTTCATTATTATCGATAACATCTGGGGTGTTATTTCTTTCATCGCAAACTATTTCATACTCATATAAACCATCATTCAATTTGGCTTTATCAAAAATAGGTAATAAAGCTCCGACTAATCTTTGTCTAGTTGTAAATGTATTTGGTTCGAATACATAGTATTTTAATAATTCTTTTGTTTGTTTTTCTAAAGTTAAGAACAATCTTCTAACGTTAATTCTATCAAATGCGGAAGGTTTACGATATAATGTTTTTTGTCCAAATACTGCAAAACCATCAACACCAAAGAATGATATTGGATTTATATTTATCTTATATAATAAATCAGATTGTTTCTGTGTCGCATCAACACCAATATCTAAAACATTTATTAATGTTCCACGGTTTAATCCTGCGGGAGCAGCCCAAGGAAATAATATTTGTGAAGAGGTTGCGATTATAGATGCTATAAATCCTGACGGTGGAACCCAAACATCTTGAGTTGTGAAGTCATCAGTAACTTTCAACCAGTTTCCATATGATGCCATATAGCTACATTGATAAGCAGCAAATTGATTTTTCAATCCCCAATATATATCATTAGAAAATACGTAATTTTTATCTTTTATTGTTTTGTAATTTCTACCTTGGACGAAAATATATCTTAACGGATCGGCTATAAATAAATGATCTTTTCTATCTGTTGCAAACGTTACAAATTTATTAGCTATAGCAGAATAATCTGAATTTATTCCTGCTACGATCTCTCCAGATGTATTTTTTAACTCTGAAATATCTACATAATAATTTTCGTCGAATATATATTCAGAATTATTAGCATCTTTTTCTCTCTTATATTTAGCACCAGCCCAAATAGTTCCTAACCCACCTTCAACTACAACGTCAACATTTATGTTTTCGTTATTTTGAATTTGATTTAAAATTCTTTGTAATTTAAGAGGAACATTTCCTAAGTCTTTGGATGTATTATTATTTTGTTGTAAATAAACACTGGTAGGATACATCGCCTTCAAATTATTAGAAATTCTAATTTTTTTGGCTGGTTTTCCATCCTCGGCTGTCCATATTCCAGAATTAGCAATATAAGGATTAGTGATAACTTTAATGTTATTTGATTTATTATTTACTATAGTATCAATAAAGAAAGTATTAGGAGTTCCGAATGTAGGGTTATTTTGCGTTCTCTTAGAGTAAACTGATCCGACATAACCTTCTACTAAATTATAATCTAATGTTATAGTGTCTTGATTAAATATTGTTGTTTTTAGTTTAAATAATCCAAATACTAAGCTATCATCAAATGTATCGCTCTTGAAATCAAATTCCGTTGGTAATGATTCTAATTTTTCAGAAATACTATTACCACCAAATTCTGTATATTTTTGTGTTAATGGGAAGTTGAATCTTGAAGTCGGAATCTTATAAAAATCTTGTTTTGTTAATTTTCCAGAAGCTACTGTTTTTGATTGCGTAGTATAAATAGCAGATACGGAATCAAAATCTGTAGAAGGGTTTATGTTTAAATTGTCAGTTATACCTAAATAGTAACCTTCATATAAATCATTTATACTTCTTTTAGCGTCATTTATTACTATCAATCCTGCTTTATAAAAATCTGATATTGTGTTAATGTTATTAACAGCTGTTATATTATTAGCATACGTATAACTATCTCTCCAAGAGATATCATTAGCTATAATTTTACTGTAAGTAGCATCATCAATCAATACTGATATAGGACTTTGTAATTCATACCTATTTGCTTCGGTTAAAGTAGAAGCAGAAGTTCTTACTACAGTTGTAGCTTGAGTGTAAACCGATAATGGGAAATAATATGTTGTTACTCCATTATCATTTAAAACTGTATAAGCAGATAATGATTTTATTAAATTGTTAGATAATTGATTAGAAGTTAAAGTATTAATTGAAGAATAAACTGAAAAATATCCTAAATTTGTAACTTCAGCTAATATATCAGACAAACTAAATCCAACAACAAGAGATGATGAAGAATAAATAAAAGTATTAGGAATTGTGCTTAACGATTCTACATATGCTGAAACTGGGTATATCAAAGCGCTATATTGATTAGCATATCCAACACCCAAATCCGATCCATAAGGTAATCTAGAAACTTGCAAATTAGCTGGAGAAGTATTTAGAATTTGTTTTACGGAATGATACAAATATCTTTCTGATGAATTTGTAGGAACTCCATATATTTGTTCAAATTCGGAAATATCAGATATATTAACTAAATCTTCCGTTGGTCCTTGAGGTGCAAATCCGGTTATTAAAACGTCGGTTGCTCCTATCGGTCTTGTGGTCAAAGTAAGATCTTGTTCTGTTATTTGTACTCCTGGTGATGCAATAGTTCTTGTTGACATAATGTTATATTTATAATATTTATCTTTTAAAATAACCATTTTTTATAAATTGTTTAAAACTTTTATTTTTAGAGTAAATATATTGTAAATGAATACACACAATTTTGATTTGTTAGTATCTTCTTTATTAGAAGAAGCAAAATGTACCGGTCCGACTAAAAAAGCATCATCAACAGCAAAAGGAAAGAAATGGATGAAATGTGTTAAAAATCCAAAAGGAAAAGGATATAAAAGAATACATTGGGGTCAAGCTGGTGTTAGAGTTACTGGAAAATCTGGGAATACTAAAAGAAAAAAATCATTCAGAGCTAGACATAAATGTTCTTCAGCTAAACCAGGAACCCCAAAATATCAAGCTTGTAAAGATTGGTAATTTTTTCTTGTAAAAAAAAATAAAAATATAATAATAAAATTATGAATAAATTTAGTAATACTATACAAAATTATATAAAGGAACAAAATATAAATTTTAATCCTGAAGCAGCTAAAACAAGTATACCTAAAAATCCGCAATTAGATAATGCATCAAAAGTAATGCAAACAGTTACAAATTTAATTCAAGGACAAGTCAAGCAAACTCCAGAAGAGTTTGAAAAAGCATTAATTGTAGCTTTTACCCCATTCGGAGTAAAAAATATTGATGATGCATATAAAGTTTTAGAAAAATTTGGGTTTAAAAAACAAGACCAACAAAATGATTTAAATAAAACAAATCAACAAAATAATACACAAGAAACATCAACTCAAAATACCCCTAATACCCCAAAAGCTTCTGATACTGCATATTCGTCAATGCCAAAAGCATAAATTTCTTAATGAAACAAAAAAAAGACCGTCGTCAAAAATCGGTTAGTTCTCAAGAACTAAATAACTTAAAAGATCCACAATCACAAGACAATTCTCCATATGTTTTCCAAAAGGAAAAAATAAATTACGAATTACAAATAAAAGAATTACCTTGGACTAATAAACAAAAAGAAATAATATCTACTTTCTTAGATAAGAAAACAAAGGTTCTTTTATTAAAAGGTCCGGCAGGAACTTCAAAAACTATACTATCTATGTATTGTGGATTGACTCTTTTGAACAAAAGAAGAGTATCGGATTTAGTTTTAGTTAGATCCGCAGTAGAGTCATCAGATTCAAAGCTGGGATTTTTACCGGGTGATATTATGGAAAAGTTTAATGTATATTTAACTCCTTTTCATGATAAATTCTCAGAACTATTAAGTAAGCCTAATATAGATAAACTACAAAAAGATAATAGACTTACTATATGTCCTATAAATTTCGCAAGAGGATTACATTTTTCTGCAAAGTTTGTATGCGCAGACGAAGTTCAAAATTTTTCAACTAGAGAATTACAAACTATTATGAGTAGAATTGGTGAATTTTCAAAGGTATTTTTATGTGGAGATCCAGAACAAAGTGATCTACCTCAAGGTAAGTCGGGGTTCAGTAAAGTTTACGATTTATTTAACAATGAAGAATCTAAAGAAAACGGTATTTTCTGTATGGAATTAACAGAAGCTGATATTGTAAGATCCGAATTATGTAGATTCATAACTCATAAATTTAAAGAACTAATTGTTCATACACCTCATAAACAAGAAGAAAACAATAAAGATTTAAATAAAGAATTGTGGAAACCGGGAAATAAGTAAGTAAGTATTATTATGAAAAGTTATCAATATCAAGTTTTAGAGAATAAACCTATCGGGTGTGACTTTTGCGGAGCGCATATCCAAGGTAAAGTTACAAAGAAAACAGACTTTAAAACAAAAGAAACTATAAACGAGTGTAGATGGATTTGCAGTAGATGTGGAAACCTATCTAAAGTAGGTATTGTAAAATAATGAAGTTTAATAAATTAGTAAGCGAAATATACGATACTAATATTAATAAACAATATGGTGCTACGAATTCCGCACCTAGAAAAGATTTTGCTCCAGCATCCTCTAAAGATGGATACCACAATGATTATCAAAACTTGGGAGCGTCCGAATTAGAAACCCCACAACCTGAAAATCCTCCATCTTTTCCTTGGGAATTACAAACTATTAATGATGATTTAGCCAATGGATTTGTATCCATACTTTCTTCAACGGAAAAAATAAGAAACGCATATAAAAATAATCAAGCTTTAGATATAAATCAAAAGAATGAGTTCAGACATATATTTAAATTTTCTAGAAAAATTTTAAATGCTATAAAAAAGGTAGCGTTAAAAATAGATGAAATTTCTGATCTTAGTGTAGAAAAAAAACCAGAAATAAAGATTAATGCTGCTCTGGATAACAACCCAACTTTATTTAAAAGACAGCAAGTAAAAATTAAAATACCAAATAAAGATTGACATTTTCATATATTTTATCGTATCATATAAAAACTATATGAAAGAAACATTTAAAAAATTAATTAAATCCACATTAATTGTTATTTCCATATCTTTATTAATTGCATATGCGATTAAAAATTTAGGAGGTAATTTTACATCAAGTTTTATACTAGCTTTTACTATTCAATATATTTTATTTTCATTTATTGGAAATATTATAAATTCCTATTTAAAAGAAAAAACCACTCAAAAAGAATTGGATATTTTAGAACCTCTATCTACTATTTTAAATTGCGCTTACTGTAATCATACTAATGTTATGACTTTTCTACCTGACGAATCAGAGACTTCAGAATTTACATGCTCAAAATGTGAAAAGAAAAATTCAGTTAGAATTCAATTTGTAGTAGCTAGACAAACAGAAATGATATCACTTCCAGTTTCATCTAATGGGGTATCTTTAATAGACAAAGAAGATTTAGACAATAACAAAATATGAAAAAAAATAAACAACACAAAAAATGTTGGAAAGTAATTCATGAGGAATCATCAGTTTGGGCTAGATGGATGGCTTTATATGAGGCTGTAAATTTTATAGCGGAAAAAGCTGACCAGAAAAAAATTGCATTAAAAACAAAATTAAAACCTATAGCTATTAATAAATATATAGAAGATACTCAAGATATGTATCTAAGAAAAATTTTAGAGCAAGAATATAATATTAATTTTTATTTTGATGATTCTTTTGAGAAAGTTAAAGATCAATAATCTCCATATACAGAAGTATTACTACATGATTCTTCTTCATAATTGAAGTTTTGTTTTGATAATTCTTCTGCTAAATCATTATCATCATTAGGGGTATTTCCAGTTCCTGGTCCTGGAGAATTCTCCTCATGTGAGAAGTCGTATCTCTTAGCCTTAAAGAACCAAACGTAATGTCCACCTATAGCATTAAGTTGAAATTCATCAACTACTTCTGTTAATTCATAAATAGTCGGTCCTCTTCTTGGATAGTTAAGTCGATCAGACCCAAATTCTGATAATTCCATTAAATCTCCCATTTTTGGTTCAGATGATAATCCAAAGATTTGAGTAAATAAATCGGGATGTATAACCCCACTCATATCACTATCAGCAAGAATTCCAAATTTAGATAATAGATAAGCATCATTATTTAAATTTAATTGTACTATTAATTTCTGACCTTCCGAATATCCAGATATTACATCTTCGCCGTATAATGATGTCATGGAACTTAATTCGGAATTATTAGTATAATAAGTTATTTCTTGTCCGAATATTTGTATTTGTTCTTTCCACCAATTTGAGAAATTTTTTCTTTCTTGTAAATTTCTACTTTTATCTAAAAATCTTAACTTTTCCATTTTAATTCCCTTTATATTTTAATTTATATGTTTTATTGTCGGGATTTAAAACTAAACATACCCCAAAACCTTTAATAGCTTTTTCTCTTTCCTGTAACGTTGGTAATGCTCTCTTATCACCATTAAAATATTCTAGTGCTTCAGAATAACTTATTTGCTGATCTTGTTTAGTTTTTATACACTTTGAAAGTGGAGATATATTTTTCGTTAAATATCTAGGAACCATTTCTTTATGTTTACTATCATATGAAGTAATTTGATTTACTCCAGGTAATGGTTTATTGTGTCTATGGCTTATTCCAGAATTTGATAAACTTCCAGTACCTGATGATGATGAATTCTTTTCTCCTTTAGATAAAGAAAAAGAATATTTAGTATTGAAAAATTCTAAAAAAGTCATTTTATATATTTACAAAAAAACCCCGCGAGAAGCGGGGTTTTTTATTTATATTTTTTGTATCTTACTTAAAATAATCTCCCTTTTTAACATCACTACCTTTAACTTCTTGTTTCTTTTTTGTTAATTCAGAAACTGCTGGTTTTGTGTTATGTGGAGTTGGTTTAGTAGAACCCTTTCCAGTATTTGGAAGAGATGCTTTCTTTTTTTTAGGTGATGTAGAAGATCCATTAACTTTAATATTTTTTGGATTTGTTAATTCAAGACCACTCTTAAGATTTAAATCTTCGGCGTCATCTAATGCGAATGATTCTGGAAATGTCTTTTCTTCATCTTCTTCTTCGCCTTCTTCTTCGTTTTCTTCTTCACCTTCTTCACCTTCTTCACCTTCTTCACCTTCTTCTTCGTTTTCTTCTTCGCTTCCGACAGCGGCTTGAAGAATTTCGATTAATTTTTCAGCTAAATCTTTATCTAAGGTTAAAGTTACTTCTTCAGAAGAATCAGATTCATCTTCAGAATCCATAAACTCATCAACATCAGACTCGTCTTCATTTTCGCCTTCTTCATCTAATGAAGAATCATCAAAAGCATTTAATGGTTCAATTTCGTTATTTTTTTCAGTAGAAAAATTAAAAGTTTCTTCCGAAACAATTTTATTGAATAAAACATCAAATGGATTTTTTGCTTCTTTAACTCCAGAAAGTTTTTTGATTGAAGAATCAACATCGGAAGTTAATTCATCTGGAGCTTCTTCTGGATTTTCCACTCCTTCAACTTCATCTGGTCCAGAACCTTTAATGAAAGAAGTTACGTTTTTTTCGTTATCCTTATCTCCAAAAGCAGAACCAACTTTTAGATCGGTTTTAACCTCACTGCTTGGTACGCTTTCGTTTAGTATTGACATATATGCTTTTGTTATTGGGTCCATAATATTTTATTATTGTATGAATATTTACACTAGATTTATTACATTTCTATATTTTTTTATGTTATTTAATATTTTTTAACATCAAAATTGATTCTTTTTTTAAATCAACACATTCAATTAAATCGTAATCGATTTCGCCGTTAACCCAAACTATATATGATTTAGGAACGTTAAATGATGTTATTTTTTCTATAATTGTAGAATATAAGGATAACTGTAAACTATATTTTATAAATTCACATTTATCTAAATGATTTAAACATTTTAAAAATTTTTCTTTGTATTGATTTTTCTTTTTAATTTCTTTGTTTGTTTTATAATCAAAAATAACTAGTTCTTTAGTTTTAAAATTATAAGAAAGATTATCAATCGTACCACATATACCAGATTGTTTATCACCAATTACAAATTCTGATTTTATTAAAATATGTTCTCGTTTCCACCAATCATAGAAATTTTTAAAATTTCTAATTAATTTTGCGACTTCCTTATAGTAATTCTCTATCGAATTATCAGATTTAAATTCTTTTCTTTTATTAAAAAAAAGATTTATTGAATCTCGATCTAAGCTAATTTGTTTTCTGTTAAAGAAATTTTCTACATATTTATGAAATTCTGATCCTTTGTGACACGAATAATCTTTTGCAAATTCCCATTGATTTAAAACTTCTTCTACGGTAAACCCATCTCTTTGAGATACAAAAGATGCTGCTTTTTCTGAATCAAAAGGTTTTTCATAATCTTTAATTAATTGAGAAACAGACATTTTTGCTGGTTCTCCATTTATCGTGTACTTATGATTTTTTTCCAAAAAAAGAATATCTGAAAAACTATGTTCTAACTCCACTAATGTTTTAAAATCCATTATATTCCAAATCCTATTCTCTTTTCTTCTTTTTTAATTTGATTCATTTCAGTTTTTTTTGTTAGATTATAGATATCTGCAATAACCATGTTTTTAGTAATATTTTCTTCTATTTCTTGTTCGGAAAAACCAAGATGACTTGCTAACTTTTTAGCGTCTTCTATATCTAGAGGACCAAATTCATAGTCAACTTGTAGTCTACCCTTTCTGCGTAATGCGTCATCGATATCTTGTTTTGCGCAATTATACGTAATTATCAACGGACATCTTAAAACATCTCCTAAAATACCATCAGATAGATTTAAAAGAGATGTTACGGCAGACGAATCGTAAGTATCACCCATCCTCTTAACTATTGCTTTTTCTGCATCTTCTAAAATCAATATTGAATTTTTCTTCTTTAATAAGCTAGAAAAAGTAGTTGGATCATTAATAAATGTTTCTATCATATTAGCAGGGATATAGATAAAGTCTTTATCTACTTTGGTGGTTAAGTATTTTAGGAAAGTGCTCTTTCCAGCACCAGGAGATCCATGAAACATATATAACCCATTATCTTCGTTGTTTAATCTATTAATGATTTGCTTTTCAATATCTAAAAACTTTTTACCGTAATTTAATTCTATATTGATAACATCTGGTATCTTCATATCAATTGGATCAAAAACGTATTCGTCGTATCTATTCTTAACATATAAATGAATTTTTGTTGATTCTTGTTTTACTATAAAAGATTCAAAATCTTTCAAATGCAAATTTGTAAGATTAGAAGTATAAACTATAAGCATTTCATATGTTTTTTTGGAATCTTCTTTTTGTTTTTCTTCTTTTGATCCGACTGAGAATTCGAGAATTTCCCCATCAGTTGATACAAATTTTGTAGAATTGGAATCATCAACTTCATCTTTTACCATTAATTTTACAAAAATATCTTTATATTCAAAAATAAGAGTTCCGCTTTTGAATGAAAAAGTATCTTTAATCAAAGATTTTAAATTTCCAGTACAAGAACTATAAATTAAACTACCATTCTCTAATAAAAAAATCAAAATATCAGATCTGAACGCTTCAGTTAAATATAAAAAGCATGGAGGATAATCAGAATATGTTGTAATGTATTTATTAAGAGGAAATAAATTTCCACTATCATGAATATCATAATAACCACTTAGATCAGTTTTGAATTTGTTTTTTGATTTAAACATAAAAATATACTATACTTAAAAAAAATATTTGCAATAAAAAAATATTTTCTATATATCTTTTAAAAAATGAACAATTTATAGAAAAAATAATAAACAAAATATTATAATATGTTTATATATAAAAAGTTTAAAATAAACAAAATATAATTTATATATTGATTTTTTTTAAAAAATATGTTATGAAATAAGTATTAGAATGAAAAGGTTGACTAAAAAACAAGTACTGGATATTCATGAAAAGTGTCTTAATTTGGTCAAAAGAAAACCGCCAGAGTTTTTTCAACTCAGAAAAATGAAAGCATCAGTTGGATTATGTAATTGGACTGATATTGAATTGGATTATAGAAGAGATTTAATATCAACAGCATACCATGAATGCGTACATTATCTATTTCCGGATTTTTCAGAATCAATGGTTCTTTATACTGAAAAAAGAATTGTAAATGTATGTGACCCATTTGATATTTCTTATTTTTTAAAAACCCTTGCGAATAAACTTTACAAATCAGAATTTCAAAAGTATATATTAAAGCACCGAAAACTTAAAAAATTTAAACACAAAACAACATGATATTCGAAGAACAAATCTCGCGCAAACCAAACCTTTACCCATGGACAGATGAATTTATTGAAGCTATGCACAATGGCTTTTGGACTGATAAAGAATTTTCATTCAAGTCTGATGTTCAACAATTTAAAGTAAATTTAACAGATCAAGAAAAAGAAATTATAATAAGAACTCTTTCTGCTATTGGACAAATCGAAATTGCAGTTAAAACGTTTTGGTCTAAGTTGGGAGAGAATTTACCTCACCCATCTCTTACTGATCTAGGTTTTGTTATGGCTAATGTTGAAGTTATCCACAACAATGCATACGAAAGATTGATTACTACATTAGGATTAGAAGATGTTTTTGAAAAAAATTTAAAACTCGACTGGATTCAAGGTCGTGTAAAATATCTTAAAAAATATACACACCGTTTTTATAAAGATAGTAAGAAACAATATCTTTATGCATTAATTTTATTCACATTGTTTGTCGAAAACGTTTCTTTGTTTTCACAATTTTATGTAATCAATTGGTTTGCTAGACATAAGAATGTTCTTAAAGATACAGATCAACAAGTAAAATACACACGCAATGAAGAAAATATACACGCTCTGGTTGGTATTAAAATCATTAATACAATACGTAACGAATATCCCGATCTTTTTGATGAAGAATTGGTTGAAAAGATTGTAAGCGAAGCAAAAGAAGCGTTTGAATCCGAGGCTAAAATTATTGATTGGATGGTCAATGGAATAAAAGAAGAAGGGTTGAGTGCTACAATTCTAAAAGAATTTGTAAAAAACAGAATCAATGAATCTTTAACTCAAATTAAATTTCCAAAAGCATTTGAAGTCGATAAAGAAATTTTATCATCTACAATGTGGTTTGAGGAAGAATTATTGGGAAATAACATGACGGATTTTTTCCATTCCCGTCCAACAGAATATTCTAAGAAAAATCAATCATTTTCAGAAGATGATTTATTTTAAATATAAATATTGAAAATATGAAAAATAAAGATCAAATACTTTTAGAAAATGCATATATAAACATATATAAAGAAAGCTCTGAAAAAAATAAAGAATATTATTTTAATGAGTGGTTTAAAAGATTTGAAAATTTTAATGTTGAAGATTGGGCAACACATTTTTTAGGATCTGGAAAATATAAATTTGATGAATTGAAAAATGAGATTTTAAAATTTTTAAATAATCCAGATGAATACAATATAACATCAGAACCCGAAGTCGTTAAAGCTGGATTATATGGTTTGGATTTTAAGGGGGTTCCATTGACAAAAGAGAAACGAAAAATTAGACAACAATTCGATAGAACAGGTTATCCAGACCCAACCCCATCGGTAATTGCTGGTTGGTTGAATGTTTTAGGTTTAATAGAAAATATATTTGAAGAAATTCCTTTTTTTGATCCAAATAACAAATATGATAATGGATGGCATCAAACATATGGGAAAACATATGGTGGAAAACTTGTAATTCCTAGTGAAGAATATAAAAATAAAGTAATTGATTTTTTAAATAAAGTTGATCAAGAAATAGATATTCAAACTGACAAAGAAAAGAAAAAAAGAGAAGATGCCGATAAAAAATGGAAAGAAGAAGATGATTATATATCGAAAACAAATCCATTTATAGGTGGAAAATATGGTTCAGATCGTGGATGGTCTACAGATTAATTTTCAAAGATTCTCTTTCCTAAGATGATTTTTAAACAAATTAAAACTCCAGAAGAAGCAGTTGCTATTTACAAGTCTATTCAGAATGAAGTAGCAGAGTTTGAACCAAATGAAACTGATGAAAATTTGGCAAAATCTTATGCTTTAGCTCAAGAGGAAATTGTTAATGAATTTTCAGATAAAATTTGATTGCTATTCAGCATCAATTTGCTAAGATATAAACAACACATTTTATGGAAAAAAATATATATTGGCTTAACAAAGATTCGCGTAAATTTTTAGAACGAGGATATTTGTTAGAGGGAGAAACTCCAGAACAACGAATCCGTGACATCGCAGAAACAGCAGAAAAAATTTTAAAATCAGAAGGATTCGCTGACAAATTTGAAGATTATATGCATAGAGGTTTTTACTCTTTATCAAGTCCAATTTGGGCTAATTTTGGGCGTAAGAGAGGTCTTCCTATTTCTTGTTTTGGTTCTTATGTTGGTGATACGATGGAAGATATCATGAACAAAGTTTCTGAGGTTGCTTTGATGACTAAGCATGGTGGAGGAACATCTGCGTACTTTGGTGGGTTGCGTGGAAGAGGAACACCGATCTCTTCTGGTGGAGAATCTACTGGATCTGTCCATTTCATGGAGCTTTATGATAAGCTAATGGAAGTGGTTTCTCAAGGTAGTGTTCGCAGAGGATCTTTTGCGGCATATCTTCCTATTGATCATCCAGATATTGAAGAGTTTTTAAAAATCCGTGGAGAAGGACATGCGATCCAAAATCTTTCTATCGGTGTTTGTGTATCAGATGAATGGATGAAGAAGATGGTAGATGGTGATAAAGAAGCTCGCCGGATATGGGGTCTTGTTATTAAAAAGCGTTTTGAATCTGGTTATCCTTACATTTTCTTTTCTGATAATGCTAATAATCAAGCACCACAAATTTATAAAGACAAAGGATTAAAAATAAACAATTCCAATCTGTGTTCAGAGATTATGCTTTCAAACCAAGAAGATGAATCTTTTGTGTGTGATCTTTCTTCATTGAATTTGGAAACTTGGGAAGAGTGGAAAGCTAATGACGCAACAGAAGTTTTGGTGTATTTTCTAGATGCTGTGATGTCAGAATTTATAGACAAGACAGAAGGAATTAAATTCATGGAAGCTCCTCGAAAGTTTGCTATGAATCAGAGAGCATTGGGAGTTGGTGTTCTTGGTTGGCATTCATTATTACAATCCAAGATGATTGGTTTTGAATCAATGGAAGCAAAAATGTTAAACAATCAAGTTTGGAAGGGAATCAGAGAACGTGCTGATTATGCATCTAGATTTTTAGCTAAAAATTATGGGAATGCTCCGATTTACGAAGAAACCGAATACACAAGAAGAAACACAACAACACTTGCAGTTGCTCCAACAACATCATCGAGTTTTATTCTCGGCCAAGTATCTCCAAGTATAGAACCTCTCAATTCAAACTACTTTGTAAAAGATTTAGCCAAAGGCAAATTTACATTTAAAAATCCATATCTTAAAAAACTTCTAAAGGAAAAGGGCAAAGACGACGATGATACTTGGAAGTCTATTCTTATTAAAGGTGGAAGTGTTCAACATTTAGATTTTCTTTCACAAGAAGAAAAGGACGTATTTAAAACATTTGGTGAGATTTCTCAAAAAGAAATTATTATTCAAGCGGC